>Ga0208514_100022_pt1 | contig 255728 bp, 235 predicted proteins | sample LakWasMet70_HOW9_2_FD_183900 | JGI IMG/M metagenome (GOLD analysis project Ga0208514, IMG submission 183900) | Freshwater sediment methanotrophic microbial communities from Lake Washington under simulated oxygen tension - Sediment Metagenome... | ecosystem: Environmental > Aquatic > Freshwater...
GCGGTCGGGACAAGCGAAGGGAGATTTGTGTCCATAAATCGAATTTGTGGGCACAACTGCTGTGCCAAAATTCGATGATGGCTGAGGCGGCTTCAGGTCGTCCAGACGGTGCTCAGTTGACGCTTACCTGCGATCTGCTACGCCGCGAGGTCGATCCTCAGGTCGCCATGGTGCCGGAAACGGAGATCCGCTCGGAAATCGGATCCGGCAGCTTTTTTGGTGGCATGTTGCAAAAGACCAGTGCGCAGATGCATGTCGGTAAATTTGGCGTCGGCCTGGCGCACGCCGCGGTCCGAGCAGGAGCGCACGTGTATGAACGAGCGCCGGTGACCAGGATGGAACGCTGTCCCGACGGCGGCTTTCGCATCACCAGCGCGCGTGGGTGCATCCAAGCCAAGCAGGTACTGCTGGCGACAGGAAATTCCCGCACGGGACCGTTTTCATATTTTCGTCGGCGCATGATTTCGGTGGGCAGTTTCATTATTGCCACCGAGCCGCTGGACAGCAACTTGCTCGATTGCCTGTTCCCACACCGCCGTAACTATGTCACGTCGCGCAACATCGGAAATTACTTCCGGATCGCTTCCGACAACCGTCTGATCTTTGGCGGACGCGCGCGCTTCGCCATGTCCAATCCGCGCTCGGACCAGAAAAGCGGAGTCATCCTGCGCGCCGCGATGGAAAATTTCTTTCCCGAGTTACGGGGCGTTGGCATCGACTATTGCTGGGGCGGTTTGGTCGACATGACCGCCGACCGCCTGCCCCGCGCAGGCGAACATCGCGGTCTCTACTACTCGACGGGATATAGCGGACATGGCGTCCAGATGTCTGTGCACATGGGCCAGGTCATGGCCGACGTCATGGCTGGCCGCCCCGAACGGAATCCTTGGCGTGAACTGGAGTGGCCATCGATCCCTGGGCATTTCGGCAAGCCGTGGTTCCTGCCGATCATCGGCGCCTATTATCGCTTCCAGGACTGGCTGCATTGAATGGCGCAAAGCGACGAGCCTTCACCACTTCAGCGCGAGTCCCTGTGACTTCTCCTCGTTTTGCGTGAAACTTGCCACAAGAAAGTCGGTAAAGGCGCGCACCCGGGGCGATCGCGCCTGGCGTTCGGAATAGACGGCGAAGATATCCGCGGACTCGGTCGCATAATCGTCCAGCAGGATCATGAGCCGGCCGGTCCGGACATACTTGGCGATATCCCATTCGGCCCTGAGCATCAAGCCGTGCCCGTCCAGCACCCAGTTCAGGGCCACTTCGCCGTCATTACTCGAGAGTGTGCCGCGCACCTTGACGGTGTCGGTTTGCTTCCCCTTCGAGAAGCGCCACATGCCATAGGCCGTCTCGTTCTGCCGCAGCACGATGCAGTTGTGGTGGACCAGGTCGTGCGGCACTTTCGGCGCGCCATGGGCCTTGACGTAGGACGGAGCCGCGCAGACGAGTCGCCGGTTGGGCGCGATGCGCCGTGCGATGAGGCGGGCATCCGGAATCTCGCCAAAGCGGATGCCGATTTCGAAGGTGTCGTCGACGAGGCTGAGCGGATGGTCCGTCAGTTGCAGCTGGACTTCCACGTCGGGATACTGCTTCACGAAGCGGGAAACGATCGGCGCGATATAGGTACGCCCGAAGCCCAGCGGCGCATTTACCCTCAGCAGACCCTTGGGCGCCAGGCGGTTCTGCGCGACCTGTTGCTCCATTTCTTCCAGTTCCGTCAAGATCTGGCGCGCAAGGGCAAGGAATTGCTCACCTTCGTCCGTCAGGCTGAGTCGGCGCGTCGTTCGCAGCACCAGCGGCACGCCCAGGCTTTCCTCGATCTTCGCCAGCCGCTTGCTGACCGATGCCGGCGTAACCCCAAGCTCGCGCGCCGCCGCCGACAAGCTTCCCTGTTTGACGATTTCCTGGAAAAAGCAGAGGTCGGGCGAGTGGATCATCTTTAATTCCAAGGAAAAAGTAGTGTGAATTTCGACCTATTCTATCGGATATTTTGCTGCATAGAATGGCCTCAACTTTTGCCGATTTTTTTGAAGAGGGACTCCTAAAGTGCTTGATTACCCCACCATCCAGGACATTCGCGAAGCGCAGGAACGGCTGAAACCTCACATCAGGCACACCCCGATACTGCGCGCGGAAAAGATCGAGAAAGCCATCGGTTGCCAGCTTTATCTCAAACCCGAAACCCTGCAGATCACCGGCGCATTCAAGATCCGCGGCGCTCTGAACAAGGCACTGTCGCTATCCAGGGAAGAGATTGCCAACGGCCTCATCGCAACGTCTTCGGGCAATCATGCCCAGGGAATCGCCTATGCGGCGCGGATGTTGGGGGTCAAGGCGACCCTGGTCGTGCCGGTGACTACCCCCAGGATCAAGATCGAAAACACCCAAGCCATGGGAGCGGAAGTCGTTCTTTTCGACGGCGACACGGCCGCTCGATGGCGCAAGGTGTGCGAGATCGCCGCTGAGAACAAGTACGCGGCAGTCCACGGTTTCGAGGATCCGCTGGTCATGGCCGGCCAGGGCACGATCGGCTGTGAAATCCTGGAGGACCTGGAGGATGTCGACACCGTCATCGTTCCACTGGGCGGAGGCGGTCTTCTGTCGGGCATCGCCACCGCGATCAAGGAAATGAAGCCTTCGGTGCGCGTCATCGGCGCCGAGCCCGCCTTGACCCCGAAGTATTACCAGAGCCGCATCAACAAGGAACGCACGTCGCTGCCCCTCAAAAATACCATTGCGGATGGGGTGCGGATCAGCGTTCCAGGACAAAACCCGTTTCCCATTATCGAAAAGTATGTGGATGAGATTGTTCTCGTCGAGGACCAACACATCATCGCAGGCATGTGCGCCCTGGCCAGGGATGCGAAATTGATCGCCGAGCCGGCCGCTTCGATCGGGATCGGCGCCCTGTTGGCCGGTTCCATCAGAGTCAGGCCGGATGAAAAAGTTTGCGCGGTTCTCAGTGGCGGAAATTGGAATCTGTCCGATCTTGCCGACGTCTACAAATTGGCTGACTAATCCCAATACGCCCTAATCGGCGGACACTTTTTCTAGGAGATATTTCAATGCGTGTACACAAGATTGCCGCGATTCCGGCCGATGGCATCGGCACCGAAGTCATTGCGGCGGGACTCGAGGTGCTGCAGGCGCTGTCGCGGCGCGACAGCGGCTTCCAACTCGAGGTCGAACATTTTCCGTGGAGTTCGGCGTATTACCTGGAGCACGGCCATTACATCCCCGAAGGCGGCCTGGCCAAGCTCAAGACGTTCGATGCGATCTTCTTCGGCGCCGTCGGCAGCCAGGAGGTGGCGGACCACATCTCGCTCTGGGGCTTGCGCCTACCCATCGCGCAGGGCTTCGACCAGTATGCGAACGTGCGGCCCGCGCGGGTGCTACCAGGCGTCAAGAGCCCGCTCAAGGACGGGGCCGACATCGACTGGGTGATCGTGCGTGAAAACTCCGAAGGCGAATATGCCGGCCACGGCGGCCGCGCGCATCGCGGCCTGCCGATTGAAACGGCGACCGAGACGGCCATCTTCACGCGGGCAGGTGTCGAGCGCATCCATCGTTTCGCCTTCGAGCTGGCACGGAGCCGTCCGGCAAAGCACCTCACGCTCGTCACCAAGTCCAACGCCCAGCGCTTCGGCATGGTCATGTGGGACGAGATCTTCTACGAAGTCGCCGCCGATTACCCGGATGTAAAGACGGACCGCGAACTGGTGGATGCGGTAACGACCCGCATGGTCCTGAAACCGAAGACCCTGGACGTGATTGTCGCCACCAACCTGCACGCCGACATCCTGTCCGATCTGGCGGCAGCGCTTTCCGGCAGCCTGGGCATCGCGCCGACGGCCAACCTGAACCCGGAACGCGACTTTCCTTCCATGTTCGAACCCATCCACGGCTCCGCGTTCGATATAGCCGGCAAGGGCATTGCGAACCCGATCGCCACCTTCTGGACGGCCGCCCTGATGCTGGAACACCTGGGCGAGACCGCCGCGGCGACGCTGCTGATGCGGGCAATCGAGCACGTTACCGCAAGCGGCATGCAGACGCCCGACCTCGGCGGCCAGGCGCGGACGACGGATGTCACCCGGGCAGTCTGCGCCTACATCGCGGCAGCCTGAGCAGCCTATGCCAGACTCCAGGCACGCGCAGGCCCAGCAACTGCTGAGGTCCATGTTCCAGGCGGCGGTCGACGCCGCCCAGCCGGCACATTGCCTTCCGCAGCATCTGCCGCCGCCGCCGGCGGGACGCACCATCGTCATCGGCGCGGGGAAGGCTTCGGCCGCCATGGCCAGCGCGCTCGAGCGCCATTGGCCCGGACCGCTAGAGGGCATGGTGATCACCCGCTACGGGTACGCCACACCCTGCAGCCGCATCGAGATCGTCGAGGCTGGCCACCCGGTGCCCGACGCCGCCGGGCTGGCAGCGACCCGGCGCCTGCTCGACCTGGTGCAGGGATTGACCAGGGACGACCTGGTCATCTGCCTGGTCTCCGGCGGCGGCTCGGCCCTGCTGACGCAGCCCGGGCCCGGTATCACGTTCGAAGACAAGCAGGCGCTGAACCAGGCCCTGCTCGTCAGCGGAGCGTCGATCGCCGAAATGAACTGCGTGCGCCGGCACCTGTCCGCGGTCAAGGGCGGCAGGCTGGCGGCGGCATGTCATCCGGCGCGGCTGGTGACCTTGCTGATCTCGGACGTGCCCGGCGATGACCCCATCGACATTGCCTCCGGCCCGACCGTGGCCGACCCGACGACCAGCGCAGACGCACTGGCCATTCTCGCGCGCTACCGGATCCCCCTGCCATCCAATGTCGAACGCGCGCTGCGCGACGCCGCCAGCGAATCCGTCAAGCCGGGCGACGCTCGCCTCGAAGGTAATACGACGACCATCATCGCCAATCCACGCATGGCCCTGGAGGCGGCGGCACGGGTGGCCGAGCGGGCCGGTTTGCCGGTGCACCTGCTCGGCGACGCCATCGAGGGCGAAGCGCGAGATGTGGGCAAGGTCATGGCCGGCATCACGCGCTTTTGCGCGGATCATGGCCAGCCATTTCGTTCGCCTTGCATTGTCCTCTCCGGCGGCGAAACCACGGTCACCGTGCGTGGTGACGGCCGCGGCGGGCGCAATACAGAGTTCCTGCTTTCGCTCGCGATCGCGCTTCAGGGAAAAGCTGGCATCCATGCCCTGGCTGCCGATACGGATGGCATCGACGGGCAAGGCGAGGTCGCCGGGGCGATGCTGACGCCCGATACGCTGGATCGGGCCTACGCACTCGGGATCCGGCCGGCGGAAAGCCTGGAGAACAACGACGGGCACGGCTTCTTCGAAGCGCTGGGAGATCTTCTCATCACGGGCCCGACGTTCACCAACGTCAACGACTTCCGGGCCATCCTCATCGTGGGCTGATCGACACGGCAAAACGCCCTTCCGCGGAAGGGCGTTCTGCTTTTCTTGTCAGGCGACGCCGCCCTGGCACTGGTATTTCGTCTGCATGTAATCGTCCAGGCCATAACGGGATCCTTCGCGGCCATAACCCGATTCCTTGACCCCGCCGAACGGCGCCGCCTCGGACGCCAGGGCGCCTTCGTTGATGCCGACGATGCCGGACTGCAGCCGCTCGGCGACGCGCGCCACCCGCACCATGTCGCGGGTATAGAAGTAGGCGGCCAGGCCGAAGGGCGTATCGTTGGCGTGGCGCACGGCCTCGTCCTCGCTCGCAAAGCGGAACAGGGGAACGACCGGGCCGAACGTCTCTTCCGCCGCGAGCGCCATGTCGTGATTCGCTTCCGCGATCACCGTCGGTGCGAAGTAGTTCGGCCCGCATGCGATGTCGTTCTCGATTCGGCTGCCGCCCGTCAGCAGGCGCCCGCCGCGCGCCAGTGCGTCCTGCACGTGGCTTTCGATCTTGTCCACGGCGCGGGCGTTGATCATCGGACCGATCTGCGAGTCCGCATGCGTGGCCGGCCCCACCCGCAGCGCGCTGACGCGGGAAACGAGCTTCTCGGCGAATTTGGCGTAGACCGCATCCTGCACATAGACGCGATTCGGGCACACGCAGGTCTGGCCGCCGTTGCGGAACTTGGCCGCCAGCAGGCCGTCGATCGCCGCATCCAGATCGGCATCGTCGAACACGTGATCTTGCGCACCCGCGCGTCGAGCAGCCAGGCGCCGACCACGTCGCTCACCTTGGCGCGCGAGGATGTCACGATATTGAGTACGCCGGGAGGAAAGCCCGCCTCTTCCGCCAGCCGCACCAGCGCCAGTGCCGTCAGCGGCGTGTCTTCCGCCGGCTTGGCGACGACCGTGCAGCCGGCCGCGAGCGCCGGGGCGATCTTCCGTGCGATCATCGCCAGCGGGAAGTTCCATGGCGTGATGGCGGCGACCACGCCGACCGGTTCCTTCGTCACCGACAGCTTCTTGCCGCGCACTTGTTCCGGAATGAGGTCGCCATAGGTCCGCACGGCCTCTTCGGCAAACCATTCGACGTAGGCTGCACCATAGGCGACCTCGCCGCGCCCTTCCGCCAGTGGCTTGCCCTGTTCGCGTGCGATGATCTTGGCGAGGTCATCCGCATTCGCCACGATCAGCGCATGCCAGCGCTTGAGCAAGCGCGCCCGGTCACGCGCCGGGAGCGCGCGCCAGCCTTCGAAAGCGGCCTGGGCCGCGGCGGCCGCCAGCCGCGCATCGGCCGCACCGCTGTCCGGCACGCTCGCGAAGCTCGCACCGGTTGCCGGGTCCGCCACGTCGTGCCGCAGCCCGGTGACGCCGGCGCGCCATTGGCCGTCGATGAAGTTCTGCTCCTTGAGCAAGTCGGTACGGGTAAGGGTCAAAGACATGCTTGAAATTCCTTGTGAAATCAATGAGTGAAAGCTCATTCGTGTCCGTTGAACAGCTTCTCGATCGGATAGTGACTCTTCACGAACAGCGGCTTGATCACGATGTAGCTGAAATACTTCTCGATGTTGACGCCCCGCCGGAACACCTCCTCGGCGATGCCGTGGTAATGGGTCACGCTGCGGGTGATGAACTTGAGCAGGTAATCGAAGCCACCGCTGACCAGGTGGCATTCGACGATCTCGTCGACGTTGCGCACGGTGGCCTCGAATTTCGCGAAGTCTTCGCGCCGGTGGTCCGACAGCGTCACTTGCGTGAACACGATCTGCACGTCGCCCAGCTTTTCGAGCTGTACATGGGCGCCGTATCCGGTGACATAGCCCGCCTTCTCCAGGCGCTTCACCCGGATCAGGCAGGGGCTGGGCGACAAGCCGATCGCATCGGCCAGGTCCACGTTCGCCAGCCGGCCGTTGCGTTGCAGGTGGCTGAGGATCCGGATATCGATCCGGTCGAGTTTTGGGACGCCATGCAACATCGTTATCCACCCTTCCCTTTCAAGCCAAGCGGCCTACAGACTATTTGACTGCCCGGCGCACCTCAGGCTGGTCGAGGACTTCGTCGAGCGTCTTCTTCAAACGGTCGAACAGCAGCGCGAAGTCGGCAGCGGTGTAGCACAGGGCCGGCGCGAAGCCGAGCACGTTGTCGCCGAAGGCGCGGAACACGACGCGGTTGCGGTAGGCCGTCTCGGCGATGCGCTCGTGCAGCTTGAGCGCGGGATCGAAGCGGGCCTTGCTGGACTTGTCGGCGACCAGTTCGAGCGCGCCGAGCAGACCGCGGCTGCGTGCATCGCCCACCAACGGATGACTGAGCAGATCGCGCAGACCAGCCTCGAAGTGCGGGGCCTGCTCGATGCCGTTGGCCATCAGGCCGCCCTCGGTGTACAGCCGCAGCACCTCGAGTCCGATGGCGGCGCTGACCGGGTGCCCGGAGTAGGTATACCCGTGCCCGACCGGTACGCCGGCCGGCATGCCATCGGCGATGCCTGTGTACACCTCATCCGACATCAGGACGGCGCCCATGGGGGCGTAACCGGACGTCAAGCCCTTGGCGACCACCATGAGGTCCGGTTCCACGCCTTCCGCTTCGCAGGCGAACATGGGACCGGTACGGCAAAAGCCCGTGATGACCTCGTCGACGACGAACAGGATGTCCAGGGCGCGGCAGGCGTCGCGCATGGCCTTGAGCCAGCCCTTGGGCGGCACGATCACGCCGCCGGAACCTTGGATCGGCTCGCAGAAGAAGGCGGCCACGTTGTCCTGGCCCAGTTCGTTCACCTTGGCGCGCAGCGCGTCGACCGACGCGCGCACGATCGCATCCGCATCGGAGCCGGCGGGATTGCGGTAGGGATATGGGGACGGAATTTTGTGCTGGTTGGGCAGGGGCACATCAAAGTGCTGATGAAAAGCCGGCAGCGCGGTCAGGCCCGACCCTTGGGTGGACGAGCCGTGATAGCCGCGCTCGAGCGAGATGAACTGCTTCTTCTGCGCACGCCCGGTGGCATTGTAGAAGTGCGTGATGAAGCGGATCGCCGAGTCGTCCGCGTCCGATCCGCCGAGCGTGAAATACACATGGCGCAGCGAGGCTGGCGCCAGTTCCACCAGGCGCGCGGCGAGGCGGATCGCGGGCTCTGAGCCGAAGTGAAAATAGCCGGTGGCATACGGCAGCTTGGCCATTTGGGCGGCAGCGGCCTTGACGACGCTCTCCTGGCCATACCCGACGTTGACGCACCATAGGCCGGAAAAGGCGTCCAGCAGTTCGTCGCCGTGGCTGTCGCGCAGGTAGGCGCCGTGCCCCGATTCGAGAATCGTGGCGCCGCGCTGTTCATGGGTGCGGTAGTTGACGAGCGGATGGATCAGGTGGTCGCGGTCGAGCGCGATGAGAGAATGGCGTGAATGGCTGTGCATGGTGGCTTCCGTAGGGGTACGTTGACGTTGCCGGGCCATTCTATCCAGCGCGATAATGCCAAGAACGAGGCAAAATTCACACTACTTTTTCTTTGAAGTTAAAGATAAACCGGAGGAAAACTTGAAGCTTGGCATCATCAGCGCTCTGCAAGAAGAACAGGAAGGTGTCGTCGATGGGCTGCAGGACGTCCAGCGGGTCAATCACGGCATGCGCGATTTCTGGTTGGGACGCCTGGAAAACACGGATATCGTGTGCGTGTTGTCGCGGATCGGCAAGGTGGCCGCTGCCATGACCGCCACCGTCCTGATCGAAAAATTCGGCGTCACGCACATCCTGTTCACGGGCGTGGCCGGTTCGGGCAGCGCCGGGGTCAAGGTCGGGGATATCGTGGTGGCCGAGTCGCTAGTCCAGTACGACATGGACGTGCGGCCCCTGTTCCCGCGTTTCGAGGTGCCCTTGACGGGCTTGTCGCACTTCCTGTCGGACACGAAGCTCAGCAACGCTGTGGCCCATGCGGCGCAGGACTTCCTGGACGAGGACTTCGAGCAGGCCATCGACATCGCCGAGCGGCGCGATTTTGGCCTCGCTGGGCCGCGCGTGCATCGCGGACTGGTGGCGAGTGGGGATCAGTTCATTTCGAGTCGGGAGCGCCTGGAAACGATCCGGGAAGCCCTTCCGGGCGTGCTGGCGGTGGAGATGGAGGGCGCCGCGGTGGCGCAGGTGTGTTTCGAGCTGGGGGTGCCGTTTGCGGTCGTCAGGACCATTTCGGACAACGCCAATGAAGACGCCGCGACGGACTTCATGCGATTCGTGAAATCCGTCGCGGCGCTCTATTCCCGCAATATCGTGAAGCGATTTACGCGAGCATAGTGTCGGCGCTGACGTAGGCGTAGCCCAGATCCTTGGCCACGGCTTCGTAGGTCACCTTGCCTTCGCAGACATTCAGGCCGTTCTTCAGGTGCGCATTGTCGCGCAGCGCCTGTTTCCAGCCCTTTTCCGCCAGCGCCACGGCGTGGCCGATGGTGGCGTTATTCAGTGCGAAGGTCGAGGTGCGGGCCACCGCGCCCGGCATGTTGGCCACGCAGTAGTGCACCACGCCGTCGACCACGAAGGTCGGCTCGGCGTGCGTGGTCGGATGCGAGGTCTCGAAGCAGCCGCCCTGGTCGATCGCCACGTCCACCACCACCGCGCCCTTCTTCATGCGCGAGATCATCGATTTGGTGACCAGTTTCGGCGCGGCGGCGCCCGGCACCAGCACGCCGCCGATCACGAGGTCGGCCGACAGGACCGATTCCTCGATCGACTGGGCGTTCGAATACAGGGTTGCGATGCGGTTGCCGTACACGAGATCGAGCTGGCGCAGACGGTCCACGCTCTTGTCCAGCACCGTCACGCGCGCGCCCGTGCCGACGGCCATCTGCAGCGCGTTGGTGCCGACCACGCCGGCGCCGATGATGACCACGTGACCCGGGGCCACGCCGGGCACGCCGCCGAGCAGGATGCCCATGCCGCCCTTCGATTTTTCCAGGTGGGCGGCGCCCGCCTGGATCGACATGCGGCCCGCCACTTCGCTCATGGGCGCCAGCAGCGGCAGGCCGCCGCCCGGGCCGGTGATGGTCTCGTAGGCGATGCAGATCGCGCCCGATTTCACCAGGGCCGCGGTCTGGTCCGGATCCGGCGCCAGGTGCAGGTAGGTATAGAGGATCTGGCCCGCGCGCAGCATGGCGCATTCCACCGGCTGCGGCTCCTTGACCTTCACGATCATGTCGGCGCGCTGGAAGATCTCCGGTGCGGTCGCCACGATCTGCGCACCGGCGGCGACGTACTGGCTGTCGTCCAGGCCGATGGCAGTGCCCGCGTCCTTCTGCACGAGGACCGTATGCCCGCGCGAAGTCAGTTCGCGCACGCTCGGCGGGGTCAGACCGACGCGGTACTCGTGGTTCTTGATTTCCTTAGGTACGCCTACGATCATTTGATGCTCCTCTATAGATGAATCAGAAAATTAGAGCTCCAGCGTCATCAGGCTGGCGTTGCCGCCCGCGGCTGTCGTGTTCACGCACAGCGCACGTTCCGCTACCAGACGCCAAAGCGGGATCGCACCTTCTTCCGAGGTGTCGATTACCCCGGCCAGTGCGCCTTCGCGCGCCGCCAGTACCGGCCGCAAGGCGGCCGTGAGTGCCGATTCGACCAGCGCGAGCTGGAAGTCGGTCTTGATCGCGCCGACGTCCGGCACGATCTCGATCAAGTTCTTCACTTCCGCCGGCAAGCCTTCCGGCACCACGTTCCCCAGTACGATGGCGCGGTTGCCGGTGGCGAGCGTGGCGGCCAGCTGATTGAGCAGTACGCCACTATGCTCCGCTGCGCAGAAGATGGCGCCACGTGGCGCAAAGGCCAGCGTGTTGCGTTCGCCCGTGGGACCGGGCAGCGGCAGGGTTTTGCCTGCCAGCGTCTGGCGCATGTACTGTTCGCCCAGGTTCAGCAGGCGCACGTGGCCATGGGTGCGGGCCCAATTGAGCAGGGCGTCGAGGCCCGGGGCCGGATGCCGCTCGTGCTGGAGCAGCGGGGGCGCGTTGCGTTGCAGGCGCTTCAGGTACAGCGGGCCGCCCGCCTTGGGGCCGGTGCCGGACTTGCCTTCGCCGCCGAACGGCTGCACGCCGACCACCGCACCGACGATATTGCGGTTGATGTAGATGTTGCCGACATGCGCGCGCGACGCGACGAAGTCGATCGTCTCGTCGATGCGCGAATGGACGCCGAGCGTAAGCCCGTAGCCGGTGCGGTTGATGGCGTCGACCACGTCGCCCAGTTGCGAGCGCTGGTAGCGCACGATGTGCAGCACGGGGCCGAACACTTCGTACGTGAGTTCGGACAGGGAGCCGAGCTCCATCACGGTGGGCGGCACGAACGTGCCGTTCAGCGCCGGCAGCTCGAGCTGGTGCAGCCACTTGGCCTGCCCTTTCATGCGCTCGATGTGGCGCAGCAGGTTGGCCTGGGCTTCCGCGTCGATAACGGGGCCGATGTCGGTGGCCAGGCGGTCCGGTACGCCGACGCGCAGTTCCTGCATCGCGCCCTTGAGCATGCGGATCGTCTTGTCGGCGATGTCTTCCTGCAGGAACAGCACGCGCAGCGCGGAGCAGCGCTGGCCGGCACTGTCGAAGGCGGAGGTGAGCACGTCCTGCGCCACTTGTTCCGGCAGGGCCGAGGAATCGACGATCAGCGCGTTCTGGCCGCCGGTTTCGGCGATCAGCGGAATGTCGATCGATTCGGCCACGGCGCGCTTGGCGAGGGTTCGGTTGATCAGTTGCGCGACCTCGGTGGAGCCGGTGAAGATGACGCCTTTGACGCGCGGATCCGCCGTCAGGCCCGCGCCCACGACTTCGCCGCGGCCCGGCACGAACTGCAGCGCGCCGACCGGCACGCCCGCTTCGTGCAGCAGCTGCACCGCGCGGTAGGCGATCAGCGGCGTCTGCTCGGCCGGTTTAGCCAGCACCACGTTGCCGGCAACCAGGGCGGCGGCCACCTGGCCGGTGAAGATCGCGAGCGGGAAGTTCCAGGGGCTGATGGCGGCGACCGGGCCGAGCGCCAGCATGTTGGGCGCGCCGTGGGCCTGGGCCGCGTAGTAGCGCAGGAAGTCGACCGCCTCGCGCAGCTCGGCGATCGCGTTCGGCAGCGACTTGCCCGCTTCGCGCACGGCCAGCGCCATGAGCTCTGCTCCGTGTTGTTCGAACAGGTCGGCGGCGCGGTTGAGCGTATCGGCGCGGTCGGACGGGGTCATGGTCTGCCAGTCCATCGCGTAGGCGGCCGCCGCCGACAGGGCGGTTTCGAGGTCGGCGGCTGTCGCTTCGGTGACGTAGCCGACCACGTCGGCATTTTCAGCCGGATTCACCACCCGCAGCGGCTTGCTGGCCGCCCCGATCGGCCCCGCGATCAGCGGCGCGGCGCTCCATTCGCGAAACGCGGTCATGCTGGCCGCCAGTTGCGTCAGCACGGTTTCGTTGGACAGATCCAGGCCCGCCGAATTGCTGCGCTCCTTACCGAACATGGCGCGCGGCAGCGGGATGTGCGGATGCGGTTCGCCACCCAGTTCGCGCGCCACCTCGAGCGGGTTGGCGATCAGGCGTTCGATGGGAATCGCATCGTCGACGATCTGATTCACGAACGAGGAGTTGGCCCCGTTTTCCAGCAGGCGGCGCACCAGGTAGGCGAGCAGTGTTTCGTGCGAGCCGACCGGCGCATAGATGCGGCAAGCCTTGCCGAGATTGGCGGCGCCGACCACCTGGTCGTACAAGGTTTCGCCCATGCCGTGCAGGCACTGGAATTCGTAGTGGTCGACGCCCTGCTGCTTGGCCCAGGTGTAGATCACCGACAGCGAATGCGCGTTGTGGGTGGCGAACTGCGGATAGATCACGTCGGTCACGCCGAGCAGCTTGCGGGCGCAGGTGAGGTAGGACAGGTCGGTGTAGACCTTGCGCGTGTAGACCGGGTAGCCGGGCATGCCGTCCACCTGCGCGCGCTTGACTTCCGAGTCCCAGTAGGCGCCCTTCACCAGGCGCACCATGAACTTGCGGCCGTTGCGGCGCGCCAGCGCGGCCAGGTAGTCGATCACGAAGGGGCAGCGCTTCTGGTAGGCCTGCACCACGAAGCCGATGCCGTCGAAGCCGGCCAGGTCCGGGTCCTGGGCCAGCGCCTCCATCAGGTCCAGCGACAGCTCGAGGCGGTCGGCCTCCTCCGCGTCGATGTTCAAGCCGATGTTGTACTGCTTGGCCAGCAGCACCAGGGCGCGCACGCGCGGCAGCAGCTCGCCCAGGACGCGCGCGTGCTGGGCGCGGCTGTAGCGCGGGTGCAGGGCCGACAACTTGACCGAGATGCCCGGCCCGTCCTGGATGCCGCGCCCGTTCGACGCCTTGCCGATGGCGTGGATCGCCGTCTCGTAGGCCTGGTAGTACATCTGCGCGTCGGCCTCGGTCAGCGCCGCCTCGCCCAGCATGTCGTAGGAGTAGCGGTAGCCGCGCGCCTCGTTGGGGCGGCTGTTCTTGAGCGCCTCCTCGATGGTCTGGCCGGTCACGAACTGGTTGCCCAGCATGCGCATGGCCAGGTCCACGCCCTTGCGGATCAAGGGTTCGCCGCCCTTGCTGATGAGTTTGGTGAGCGCATTGCCCAGACCCGCCTCGCTGCTGGTGCCGACCAGCTTGCCGGTGATGAGCAGGCCCCAGGTGGCGGCGTTGACGAACAGCGAGGGCGACTCGCCCAGGTGGCGGCGCCAGTCGCCCTTGCTGATCTTGTCGGCGATCAGGCGGTCCGCCGTTTCGCTGTCGGGAATGCGCAGCAGGGCTTCGGCCAGGCACATGAGCGCGACGCCTTCCTCGGACGACAGCGAGAACTCGTGCATGAGAGCGTCGACCCCGGAGGAACGCGAGCGCTTGGCGCGCACGTCCGCGACCAGGCGGTGGGCCAGCGTCTGCGCTTCCGGCAGCGCAGTTGCGCCTTGCGCCAGCAGCCATTGCACGGCTTCGCGCTCGTCGCGGCGGTAGGCGGCGGTCACGGCCGCGCGCAGCGCTTCCTGCGCGGGTTTCGTCTCGGATAGGAGGGCCGCGAAGGGCGAATAATCATTGGCTACGGGGGCGCCGTTCAACATAAAAGCTCGTCAAAAAAAGTCAGATTCCGAATACAACGACGCAGCAACCACCGTCCGGCGGATGCTGCGTATTGAGATGATTCGATTGTAGAAGACATTCGCACGGATTAATTCTGGAAATGCGAAATGGTGGCAATAGATAGTTTTTGGTGCGACAATTCCACCAAATAATATTCAAGGGGGACATTCGATGCTGGACAAGATCAGCAAGAAGATTCTTACTGAGCTGCAAAACGACGGCCGGATCAGCAATGTGGAGCTGGCCGCGCGCGTCAACCTGTCGCCGGCCGCCTGCCTGGAGCGGGTGCGCAAACTGCACGATTCCGGCTACATCATGGGCTATACGGCCCAGCTCAATCCGCAGCTGCTGGACGTTTCCTTGCTGGTGTTCATCGAAGTCGTGCTGGACCGCACCACCCCCGAAGTGTTCGACGCCTTCAAGGCGAGCGTGCAGGTGATTCCGGAAGTGCTGGAATGCCACATGGTCGCCGGTGGCTTCGATTACCTGGTCAAGGCGCGGGTGAAGGACATGGCGGCTTACCGGGAGTTCCTCGGCAAGACGCTATTGCAGAAGGGCGTGCGCGAAACGCATACCTATGCGGTGATGGAAGAAGTGAAAAATACGACGAAGCTGCCAATCCGTTAGTATTTATTCGCAGCGTGAATAACGTGCGCAAGGCCATCGGCGTTGCGCAGGGGACACACCTCAGCGCGCCAGCGGGGAGCTGGCAATACTTTCCAGATGTTGACGCAGCCACTTGTGGGCGGGGCTGCGCGCATCGCGCTCGTGCCAGAGCATGTCCAGGTGGACCGCCGGCAGGGTGAAAGGCAGTTCGCGCCAGATCAGCGCCTCGGTCATCCCGGTGGAGGCCATCAGGTGCTTCGGCAGCACGGTGATGAGGTCGGAATTGGCCACGACCTTGCCCGCCGTGAAGAACTGGTTCACCGTCAGCAGAATGCGGCGTTCGCGGCCCACCTGGGCCAGGGCTTCGTCCACCAGGCCGTGGGCGCGGCCGGAAAAACTCACCAGCAGATGATTCGCCGTGCAATAGCGGTCCAGGCTCAGTTCGCCCTGGGCCAGCGGATGATCCTTGCGCATCACGCAGACATACTGGCCCGAATACAGGCGCTCGTGGCGGATCGGCGAGCCCTGGTCGCTGGCCAGCTGGGCCGCGACGCCGGGGAAGAAGCCGACCGCCAGGTCCACGTCGCCGCGCAGCAGCAGCGGGCGTGGCTCGCGCGTGGTCAGCGGCACCATGCGGATGTTCACACCGGGCGCCTCGGTCTCGATCGAACGCACCAGGGACGGCAGCCAGAACGCGGCGGTCGCATCCGCCATCGCCATGCGGAAGGTGGCATGGGCCTTGGACACGTCGAAGGATTCCGGCGACACGGCCGCCTCCAGCGTGGCCAGGGCCTGGCGCACGGCTGGCCACAGGGCCTCGGCGCGCGGGGTCGGCTTGACGCCGTAGGCGGTGCGGATCAGGAGCTCGTCCCCCAGGCTTTCGCGCAGGCGCTTGACGGCGTTGGACACGGCCGGCTGGGTCATGGCCAGGTGGCCGGCGGCGCGGGTCAGGTTCTGCTCCGTCATCACGGCATCGAATACCCGCAGCAGGTTGAGGTCGAGGGTCAGAAAACTCATGTGTTAATACTACACCAGTTTATTCATGATGCCTATGACGAACATCGGAAATTGAAATTGGATTTATATGTTGCGGTGCATGATAATGCTCTACATCAACATAGAAAACACAGGTGTCTCGTGTCTTTCCTACTCAGTTTACTCGTCGCCGCCGTGCTGGCAACTTTCTTCAAGCCCCTGTTGCTGGGTCTGTGGAAAGCCTTCGTCCTGCTGGTCAAGCCGCGGCTGTCGCGCGAAGAGCAGGCCGCGCGGGCCCAGCTGCGCAACGCCCGCGTGCTCCAGCGCATGCTCAACAGCTCAATCGACGCTTCCGACGCCGCTGAATTGCGCGCCATCGCGGCCCGTTATTAAGCTGGTACGAAAAAAAACGCGGCGACCGCTGAGCGGCGCCGCGTTTTTTTTAACTATGTCATCGGAACGGTGTCATTCCCGCGTAGGCGGGAATCCATGACCGCGTGCGATACCGACATGGATTGCGCCTGCCTTCAGCTCTATACCATGGATTCCCGCCTGCGCGGGAATGACGATGGCTAATGGTGTCTCGTCAATTGGGCTCGCCCAGCAGATGCGGCTTGAGCGAACTGTCCACCGGCTTGTCGCCGAGCCAGATCTTCAGCACGGCGTTGTAGAAGTCCAGACCCTGGATCGTCTCGCCCACCTTCTTGCCGTTCAGTTCGCAGACCGTGCCCGTGCCCGGCACCCAGTCCAGGTGCAGCACGTCGCCTTTCTTGATGCCCGGCAGCTCGGCGAACATCTGGCCGAATTGCATGGTCTGGTTCAGGATCTTGGTCTTCTCCTCCTTGGTCGAATTCGCGTTCAGGCCGGTAGTAAAGGCCGAACCGAAGTCGTCCGAGCTGATGTCGCGCACCATGATGAGCTGGACGCGGCGCGGGCCATCCATTTTCATGATCTCGGCCACGCTCTTGCTCTTTTCGGGCAGATACAGGCCGGCCGCATAGACCTTGATCACGAACTTGGTGCGCATGCCCAGGCCGTTCAGCTTCAGCTCCTTGCCGGCGACCTTCATCGTGTCGTCGAACTTGATGCCGTTGATTTCCGCCGCGCCGGCACCGAGGGCGAATGCCATCGTGGCGGCGGCCAACAGGGCCTTCAATCCGAATGCTTTCATGTTTTTGTCTCCTGTGTGACGTGATGGTGAATCAGAATTCTTCCCACTCGCCGCTCGCTTCGGTGGCGGCGGCGGCGCGTTCGCTGGCGGCCTTGGCGACCGGCTGGGGCTGAGCAGTCTTCGGCCGCGGGGCGGCCGGCAGCGCCTTGCGCGCGGGCGCCGCGGCGACGGCCGTCCGGCGCTGCTGCGCTTCGTCCAGCTTGAACACGCTGACCACCCTGGCCAGGGCGCCCGCCTGCTCCTGCATCGAGGCGGCGGCGGCGGCCGCTTCCTCCACCAGGGCGGCGTTCTGCTGGGTCGTTTCGTCCATTTCCACGATGGTAGCGCTGACCTGGGCGATGCCGGCGCTCTGCTCCTGGCTGGCGGCCGTGATCTCGCCCATGATGTCGGTCACGCGGCGCACGCTGGCCACCACCTCCTGCATGGTGGAGCCGGCCTGTTCGACCAGCTTGCTGCCGACGTCGACCTTTTCCACCGAGTCGCTGATGAGCGCCTTGATCTCCTTCGCCGCGGCGGCCGAGCGCTGGGCCAGGTTGCGTACCTCGGAGGCCACCACCGCGAAGCCGCGGCCCTGTTCGCCCGCGCGGGCCGCTTCCACGGCCGCGTTCAGCGCGAGGATGTTGGTCTGGAAGGCGATGCCGTCGATGACACTGATGATGTCCACGATTTTCTTGGATGAATCCGTGATCGAGCCCATGGTGTCGACCACCTGGGCCACCACCGAGCCGCCCTTCACCGCGATGTCCGACGCTTGCGCGGCGAGCTGGTTGGCTTGGCGCGCGTTGTCGGCGTTTTGCTGGACGGTTTCCGTCAGTTCGCGCACGTTCGACGAAGTTTGGCCCAGCGACGCGGCTTGCTGCTCGGTCCGCGAAGACAGGTCCAGGTTGCCACTGGCAATTTCGGTCGAGGCGGCGCCGATGGCGTCGGTGCCGGCGCGCACCTCGGCCACGATGCGGATCAGGCTGTCGTTCATGTCCTTGAGCGCGTCGATCATCTGGCCGGTCTCGTCGTGCCGGTCGGTGGTGATCACGCTGGTGAGGTCGCCGTCCGCCACGCGCTTGGCGATGCCCACCGCCTCGTTCAGCGGCGCGGTGATGCTGCGGGTGGCGAAGAAGGCCACGAACAGCGAGCACAGCGCGGCGGCCGCGGTCAGGCCCGCGATCAGGAGCTCGGCGCGGGCCGTCACGGCGGCCGCGTTGGCGCCGGCCGCGCTCATCAGCTCGTTCTGGTAGGCGACGAACTTGTCGAGCTGGTCGAAGTACTTGGTCTGCAGGGGACGCACCGAGAACACGAACTTGATCATGGCCTCGTCCTTCTTGTCCTCGTTGATGAGGCCGACGAAGCTGGTCTGGATCGGCCCGAACTTCTCGCGCAGGGGCGCGATCGCCTTCATGATTTCCTGGCCCTTGGGGTCGGTGGTGGAGGACTGGAGCCGGTCGATGATCTGGTTCGCGCTGGCGCTCTTGGCGGCGGCGTTGTCCAGCTCCTTCTTGACCTGACCCGGATCGGTCATGATCAGGGCCATCAGCATGCTGCGCGCCATGTCGCTGAAGTCGGCCTTGACCTTGTTCGCCGCCACCGTCTGCGGATAGCGCTCCTTGACCATCGCGTCCACTTCCTTGTTCAGGCTGGAGATGCGCAGGTAGGACAAGCCCGCCAGCAAGATCAACAAGGCAATGACAATCCCGAATCCGAAGGCCAGGCGTTGGCCGATGCTCCAATGTCTCATCGCGTTTCCGAAGTGTTATAGGAATAATACGGGCGTGCTAAAAGCCGCTCATGAAATATACCACCGGCATGTCGGCAATCGTTCATGAATAGCTTGCCCTAGATTGGAGCATGGCTTCTAAAAGAGCAAGATTCTGGTGCGCAGTTATGCGCGCCCGGCATATCTAGGCACCGTTTTCGCGCTCGATGGCGGACAGGACCGCCTTCGGATCGGCCGACTGGGCCAGCGCGTCGGCTTCCGGATCGCGCGTATTGCGCACATCGGGCAAGTCGCGGCGCAGCTCTTCCAGCATGCGGATGATGGTGCTCGACTTCTTTTCAGTCAACAAATTGACTTGCAGGTCGAGGTGGGCATGGTGTTCCGCCAGCCGGGCCGCGTAGTTCTGCCGGATCAGGACGGTGGTGGAGATGACGAAGGCGTTCAGGGCGATCAGGCCTTGTAGCCAGACGAAGGGCGGCGGGTCGGGCCGCGGCAGGTGCAGGCGGGGGGCCAGCAGGTTATAGACGATCCAGGCCGCGATGAACAGCACCGAACCGGCCACGTAGCCGGGGCTGCCCACGATCAGGCTGAAGCGCTCGATCCAGAGCTGGGAACGTGACTTGCGCTGCTCGTGGCGGGCGCAGAACTGTGCCACCGTCTCGATGTTTTCGCTGACCACGTCCGGCACGGGCGCCTTGTCGTCCGCCATGCTCACCTCCCGGGGCGAGCATAGCACCGGCGGCGCCAAGGCCGCGTTACTGCTTGGCCGCGATCAGGCGCTGGAACTTGAGCAGGAGTTCGTCCCGGCTCTCGCGCCGGTTGGGGTCGTGCGGGATGCAGGAGACCGGGCAGACCTGCTGGCACTGCGGCTCGTCGAAGTGGCCGACGCATTCGGTGCACTTCTGGGGATCGATTACATAGATCTCGGGACCCATCGAGATCGCTTCATTCGGGCATTCCGGCTCGCATACATCGCAATTGATGCAGTCGTCCGTGATGATGAGCGCCATGGTACGGCCTTGCTTTCTTACGGGTTGGCGGCCTTCAGGGCGGCAATTTTCTTTTGCAGCCAGCGGTCCACCGAGGGGAAGACGAATTTCGAGACGTCGCCGCCCAGCATGGCGATCTCGCGCACGATGGTGCCGGAGATGAACTGGTACTGGTCGGACGGGGTCAGGAACAGGGTTTCGACGTCGGGCAGCAGGTAGCGGTTCATGCCCGCCATCTGGAACTCGTATTCGAAATCGGACACGGCGCGCAGGCCGCGCACGATCACGCGGGCGTCGTGCTCGCGCACGAAGTCCTTGAGCAGGCCGGAGAAGCTCTCGACCTTCACATTGGGGTAGTGGCCGAGCACCTCGTTGGCGATTTCCAGGCGCTCGTCGAGGGAGAAGAAAGGCTTCTTGGCCTTGCTGTCCGCCACGCCGACGATGAGCTGGTCGAACAGCCCGGATGCGCGGCGCACCAGATCCTCATGCCCGCGGGTCAGGGGATCGAACGTTCCCGGGTAAACGGCTGTAACCATCGTGGCTCCTAACGCACCAAATAAGAGAATGCAGAAGGCGGATTATGCCTGAAAATTGTGCGCTGCATTAATTTGGAGCGACGGCAATTGTTGTTTCGATGCCTAAACTTGATGTAACAAATGAAAGCACACCATGCCGGCCTGGTCGGCGCGCACGGCTTCCCAGCCGGCCAGCCAGTCCGGCGCGTCCGGGCCGAAGGGGAGCGGCGCCGCCGCCTCGGCGTACAACAGGCCGCCCGGGGTGAGCAGGCCGGCGCACAGCGGCAGTGTCTTTTGCAGGAAATCCTGCTGGTAGGGCGGATCGAGGAAGATCAGGTCGAAGCGCTGGCCGCCCGCCGCCAGGTTGCGCGCGACGGCAGCCGCGTCGCCGCGCAGCAGGGTGATCTGCCCGGCCTTGAGCTTGTCCTTGTTCTGTTCCAGTTGCCGAAGGACGGCCGGGTGGCTGTCGACCAGGGTGACGGCCTGGGCGCCGCGGCTGGCCGCCTCGAAGCCGAGCGCGCCGGTGCCGGCGAACAGGTCGAGGCAGCGCTTGTCGGTCCAGTTGCCGTCGAACTGGTGGCTGATCCAATTGAACAGGGTTTCGCGGACCCGGTCCGGGGTCGGGCGCAGGCCGACCGCGTCGAGCACGGGCAGCGGGGTGCGCTTCCAGTCGCCGCCGATGATGCGGACCTGGGCGCGTTGAGTCGGTTTCTTATGCATGGCCGCGACTATACCACCCTGAATTGGCCTTGCTTGTCGAGGTGGAAGTGGTCGAAGTCGTGGGCCAGGTGCAGGTCGCCGTCGTAGGCGGCGCGCGCTTCGGCTTCGAGGTCGGACAGCGACAGGCCGGCGGCACCCTCGTCCTGGTAGCGCGGACTGTAATGGGTCAGCACCAGATGCGGGATCTGTGCAGCCTGGGCCAATCGCGCGACCTTCAGGGCCGAGCTGTGCCGTGGCTCGGGGCCGATCTTTTCGAGTTCGGCCTGGGTGTAGGTGGCTTCGTGCACCAGCACGTCGGCGCCGCGGGCTTCGGCCATCAGCAAATCCGGCGTGTCGTTGTCGCCGCCGACGATGAGCTTGCGCGGTTTGCGCGGCGGCAGCAGCACATCCGCCGCGCGCACCACCCGCCCGTCGTCCAGCGTCACGTCCCTGCCTTGCTGGAGCTGGCCGCGCAGCGGGCCGTTGGGCACGCCCGCACGCGCCAGGCGCTCCGGGTCGAGCTGGCGCGCCACGGCGGTTTCCGTGAAGCTGTACGCGAACGAGGGCACGCGGTGCGACAAGGCTGTGGCATGCACGTCCACGTCGCCCAAGCGGATGCGCGGCGCCTGCTCCACGTGCTGGAACACGATCGGATACGGCAGGCACAGCTCGGTCGCATCCATCACCCCGCACACGAAGCGCTCGATCGGCGCCGGGCCGACAATGGTGAGCGCCGCCGTGCGGTTCAGCATGCCGGCACTGGCCAGCAGGCCCGGCAGGCCGTAGCAGTGGTCGCCGTGCACGTGGGTGATGAAGATGGCGCGCAGGCTCATCAGCGACAGGGGCGTGTGCAAGATGCGGTGCTGGGTCCCCTCTCCGCAGTCGACCAGATACCAGCCGCGCGCCCCTTCCATCCGCACGGCCAGGCCCGATACATTGCGCGTGCGGGTCGGCGTGCCGGACGAGGTGCCGAGCACGAAGATATCCATGGCGCTAGCGGGCCTCGGCGGCCAGGGCGCTGAAGTCGTCGATCCAGCCCTGCATGCGGTGCAGGGCGAAGGCGCGCTGGGCCGGCGTGGACAGGCGGATCACGTCGAGAATGAAGCGCACCGTGCTTTCGATATAGGCGCCGTAGAAGGCCTTGCGCTCGGGCGCATCCATGCGGTCCACCGTGTCGCGGATCAGGGCCGTGACCTGGGCCGCGGCCTGGTCGCGCGGCAGCCTTTGCGCCTGCACCCGCCGCACCAGCGCCAGGATCTGCTGCTGGCGGCGCATGCGCTCGGCCAGCCAGACGTCATTGTCGAGCGGGTGGGCGTCGAGCAGGCGGCGGATCTGGTCCTCCTGCTCGCCGCTGAAGCTGCCGAACCACAGGTTGAGCTGATCCATCGTCTTGTCGAAGCGAACCTTCTTGCGTTTTTCCTCGCTGCCGCTCAAGAACTTCTTGCGGTACTCGCGATTGTTCTTGTCGAACTTCTCCTCCATGTTGGCGATCTGCTCGGGCTTGAGCGTCAGCGCCAGGTCGGTCAGCTCGGGCACCGAGCGCATCAGCAATTCCCGCGTTTCGTTGCGGATCTGCCGGTAATCGGCCAGCAAATCCTCGCGCGTGGGGTTGCCGGAGAGCTGCTTTTGCGCCACCTGCAGGATTTGCGCATAGTCGCGCAGCTGGGTCTTGCGGTGCCAGTGGAAGAGTTCGTCGATGTCCTTCTTGACCAGGGGCTTTTGCTCCGAATCGACGTCGATGTAGGCGTTGATCCACCAGTACAGCAAAGTATCGGCGTGGTTGTAGGTGAAACGGATGCTGCTGCAGGAAGCCAGCAGGGCCAGCAGGAGCAGCGCACACCACGCGGACAGGCGCCGTTGAAAAAAGGTGTGCGTGTTAAACTCTTTCATCTCTACAAATGAACGTTGTGGCCCATGAATGTCGTGATTCTCGCCGCGGGGATGGGAAAGCGGATGCAGTCCGCCCTGCCGAAGGTACTGCACCCGCTGGCCGGCAAGCCGCTGTTGCAGCACGTGATCGATACGGCGCGCGAACTGTCGCCGAGCAAATTATGCGTGATCTACGGCCACGGGGGCGCAGCGGTGCCTGCCCTGGTCGAGCGCCTGAACACGGGGGCCTATGCACCCATCGCCACCGCGCTGCAGGAGCCGCAGCTGGGCACGGGCCACGCCGTGCAGCAGGCGCTGGCGCACCTCGATGATAACGCCTCCACCCTGGTCCTGTACGGCGACGTGCCGCTGACCACGGCGGCCAGCCTGCGCCGCCTGGCCGAGGCCGCCGGCAGCGACAAGCTCGGCATCCTCACGGTCGAGATGGGCAACCCCTTCGGCCTGGGCCGCATCGTGCGCGAACATGGGCGGATCGTGCGCATCGTCGAGGAAAAGGACGCCACCGACGCCGAACGCGCCATCCGCGAGATTAACAGCGGTATCCTGTCGGTGCCGACAGCGCGCCTGCGCGCCTGGCTCGGCCGCTTGTCGAACAACAACGCCCAGGGCGAGTACTACCTGACCGACATCGTCGCGATGGCCGTGGCCGATGGTGTCGAGGTCGTCTCAGCCCAGCCGTCGGCCGAGTGGGAAGTGGCTGGCGTGAACAGCAAGCAACAGCTGGCGGAGCTGGAGCGCCGCCATCAGCTCAACATCGCGCACGGCCTGCTCGAACGCGGCGTGACCCTGCTCGACCCGTCCCGCATCGACGTGCGCGGCCAGCTCATCTGCGGGCGCGACGTCACCATCGACGTCGGCTGCGTGTTCGAAGGCCGGGTCGACCTGGCCGACGGCGTGACGGTGGGCGCGCACAGCGTGATCGTCAATTCCGCCATCGGGCCGGGCGCCAGCGTCAAGCCCTTCTGCCACCTGGAGGAAGCGGTGGTGGGCGCGCAATCCATCATCGGGCCCTACGCGCGCCTGCGCCCGGGCACGACCCTGGCCGAAGACGTCCACATCGGCAATTTCGTCGAGGTGAAGAACAGCCAGATCGCGGCCCACACCAAGGCCAACCACTTGTCCTACGTGGGCGACGCCACGGTCGGCTCGCGCGTGAACATCGGCGCCGGCACCATCACCTGCAACTACGACGGTGCCAACAAGTTCCGTACCGTGATCGAGGACGAAGCCTTCATCGGCAGCGATTCCCAGCTGGTGGCCCCGGTCACGGTCGGCAAGGGCGCCACCCTGGGCGCGGGCACCACCCTCACCAAGGACGCACCGGCCGGCAAGCTCACCATCTCGCGGGCCAAGCAGCTCACCATCGAGAACTGGAAGCGCCCGACCAAGACCAAGCACTAGACCCACAGCCCGTCATCCCCGCGGAGGCGGGGATCGATGGCCGCTTGCAGGGCCGGCCGGGTCGACTACACCACGATCCGCGTCTCGAACTTGCTGCGAAACGTAGAAAAGTACGCCTTCACATTGCGCACGTTGCGCTGCGCCGCGAACACGCGGTGCGCCAGCTCATGGTAGGCCGGCATGTCCGGCACCTGGATCACGAGCACGAAATCCGGCCCGGGCGAGACCCGGTAGCACTGCAGCACGGCGGCCTCATCCGCCACCACCGCCTCGAACTCGTCCATGCGCTCGGCCGCCTGCACGTCCAGCGTGATCTCCACGATGGCCGTCAGGCGCGCCCCCACCTTCTCGGGCGCCACCAGCGCCACCTGACGCGTGATGACCCCGCTTTCCGTCAGGTGTTTGACCCGGCGCAAGCAGGTGGGTGCGGACACATGCACCTGCGCGGCGAGCTCCGCATTAGTATGCGTGGCATCCACTTGCAGGGCGTTCAGGATACGGCGATCAATTTCGTCAATTTCTGCCATGTTTTGAAAGAAAATTTCATGTTGAAGCGATCATGAAATAATCTATCAAAAATTGCTGCACTCTGAAAGCATATTTCACAAGCCCTGCTCTAGCATGACAACAATTTCAACCATTCACGAGGTTAGCCATGTGCGGCATTGTCGGCGCGGTTGCTCAGCGTAACATCACCCCGATCCTGATCGAAGGCCTGAAGCGGCTCGAATACCGCGGCTACGACTCCTGCGGCGTGGCCCTGCACGTGGACGGCAGCCTGCGCCGCTCGCGCAGCACTTCGCGCGTGGCAGACCTGGAAGGCCAGGTAGCGAGCGCTCACTTGCAGGGTTTCACCGGCATCGCTCACACGCGCTGGGCCACGCACGGCGCGCCGGCCTCGCACAACGCCCACCCGCACTTCTCGCCCAGCAGCGACAACGCCCGCATCGCCCTGGTCCACAACGGCATCATCGAGAACCACGACGAGCTGCGCGCCGAGTTGATCGCCCTCGGTTACGAATTCCAGAGCCAGACCGACACCGAGGTCATCGCCCACCTGATCGACCGCATGTACAACGGCGACCTGTTCGACACCGTCCAGCAGGCCGTCAAGCGCCTGCATGGCGCCTACGCCATCGCCGTGTTCTGCCGCGAAGAGCCGCACCGCGTAGTGGCCGCGCGCCAGGGCTCGCCCCTGATCGTGGGCCTGGGCAAGGGCGAGAACTTCGTCGCCTCCGACGCCATGGCTCTGGCCGGCACGACCGACCAGATCATCTACCTGGAGGAAGGCGACGTGGTCGATCTCCAGCTGGGCCGCGTATGGATCGTCGACGTGGACGGCAAGCCGGCTGAGCGCGAGGTCAAGACCGTGCACGCCCATACCGGCGCGGCCGAGCTGGGCCCCTACCGCCACTACATGCAGAAGGAAATCTTCGAGCAGCCGCGCGTGATCGGCGACACGCTCGAAGGCGTGACCGCCGTGATGCCCGAGCTGTTCGGTGACGGTGCCTACAAGGTCTTCAAGGAGATCGACCGGGTGCTGGTGTTGGCCTGCGGCACCTCCTACTACGCCGGCCTGACGGCCAAGTACTGGATCGAATCGGTGGCCAAGGTGCCGGTGAACGTGGAGATCGCCAGCGAGTACCGCTACCGCGACAGCGTGCCCCATCCGAACACGCTGGTGGTGACCATTTCCCAGTCCGGCGAGACGGCGGACACGCTGGCCGCGCTCAAGCATGCGCGCGAGCTGGGCATGACCAAGACCCTCACCATCTGCAACGTCGCCACCAGCGCCATGGTGCGCGAATGCCAGCTTGCCTACATCACACGCGCTGGGGTGGAGGTGGGCGTGGCCTCGACCAAGGCCTTCACGACCCAGCTGACCGCCCTGTTCCTGCTGACCCTGGCGCTGGCCCAGGTCAACGGCCGCCTCTCCGACGAGGAGGAAGCCCGGCACCTGAAGCAGATGCGCCACCTGCCGGTGGCGATTGCCGCCGTGCTCGCGCTGGAGCCGCAGATCATGGCCTGGGCCGAGGAATTCGCACGCAAGGAAAATGCACTCTTCCTCGGTCGCGGCATCCACTATCCGATCGCCTTGGAAGGCGCGCTCAAGCTCAAGGAGATCTCCTACATCCACGCCGAAGCTTATCCGGCCGGTGAACTCAAGCACGGCCCGCTGGCCCTGGTGACGGACGAGATGCCGGTGGTGACCATCGCCCCCAACGACCAGCTGCTCGAAAAGCTCAAGTCCAACATGCAGGAGGTGCGCGCCCGCGGCGGCCAGCTGTACGTGTTCGCGGACGTGGATTCGCGCATCAGTTCAGGCGACGGCATCCACGTGATCCGCCTGCCGGAGCACTACGGCCTGCTGTCGCCCATCCTGCACGTGGCCGCCCTGCAGCTGCTGGCCTACCACACCGCCTTGGCGCGCGGCACCGACGTGGACAAGCCGCGTAATCTGGCCAAATCGGTGACCGTGGAGTGAACGCGGCGCCGACCAGCGCTACCTCGTTCGTGAAGATAGCAATTGATCCAAGCGAGGTTGAGTTCAGCGCGATCCGCGCGCAAGGCCCGGGCGGACAGAACGTCAATAAGGTCTCGTGCGCGGCGCAAGCCCGTTTCGATATCGCCGCGTCCTCACTGCCGCCGGTAATCAAGGCGCGCCTGCTGGAACTGCGCGACGCGCGCATCACGCAAGGCGGCGTGGTGGTGATCAAGGCGCAGAAGTCGCGCAGCTTGGAGCAGAACAAGGAAGACGCGCTGCGACGCCTGCAGGCGCTCGTCGACACGGCGGCCGAGGTACCGCTAGTGCGTCGGGCGACCCGGCCCACGCATGCGTCGCAGCGGCGCCGGCTCGACGCGAAAACGCGCAGCGGCCAGGTCAAAGCGCTGCGCGGCAAGGTTAACGAATAATATTCTCGAGCAATTCATGAAGAGTAGTTCAAACAGCGGTCTGGTCTATTCCACGGATGGCGGGCGCATGTGTCCCGAATGCCGCCGGCCCGTCGTGGAGTGCATATGCAAGGCGAGGACCGCGGCGACAGGCGATGGCGTGGTGCGCGTGACGCTCCAGACGAAGGGGCGGGGCGGCAAGACAGTAACGCTCGTTAAAGGGCTCGCGCTCGATCCCATCCCACTGGCTCTGCTACGCAAGCAGTTGTGCACGGCATGCGGTTCGGGCGGAACCGTGAAGGATGGTGTGATTGAAGTGCAGGGCGACCACTGCGATCTGGTCATGGAGACGCTCAGAAGGCACGGCCATCACCCGAAGCGTGCAGGTGGCTAAATCTCTACAAGGCCGAATGTCTGCGATCGGCCAGGAGCAGTCATCCCGGAATCGCTACCAATTCACTCAGTCCTATGTCCAAAGAAGCAAAAAATCCAGCGACACAGTCGTCCCTCGTGGCAACCGTTGTCGAGCCCCGATCTGCGTAAATAAGAGGTGGGTGGGGCTTAATGGCATGAAGATATCTGTACCGGGACTGTTCCATCCGCCACCGAAGTCGTAGCGCTGCGCATCATGATAGTTCAGCCGCACGACAGGGTTGTCGCTAGTGAGCCACTCAACCCCTGGTGGGCTGTGCAAAATCGTCCAGCGATGTTGGTGAAGGACGTCGAGAGTCCTGGTCAGCACATGCTTCAGGCTCCAAAGCCAAAGACTGCGCCCTACCGATGCTTCAACACGGAGCAAGCCAGACTCTTGGCCGGGCTGAATCTCAACCATCGTACGTACTGGAAATAGCTCATCACCTGCCGCAGGTCCTTGGAATGCAATCGGGATTCCAGTCCGTTTTGCTTCCTCCAGCTGATGGACGGCGTTACTCGTGACATCGTTTAGAAGGGATTGCATGTTCTCCTGCCAGTACTTCATTCGTTCCAGCAGCCTGGCAGGAGTTCGGGCATCCTGCGCGGCCAAAAACCGGATCAGACGAGTCCAATCTTCAGAACTAAGTCTTCGATCGGTCACCGCATGTTGAAGAGCGCTGCCCGCAGGAGACTCGAATGTAGAATCAAACCACCTTTCGATCTCGTCACTTTCACCGCTTGCCGCCATTTGCGTGTAGAGGTGCTGATGAAATCCGAGGCCTTTCGGGGAGTGTGCCTTCCACAGACTAGATTTCGCGTGAGGCACCAGGATCCGGTACGACCAGACGTTGCCGCGCTCATCTGACCAGCGCTTCAAGTAGCTGTGGGGAACGTAATGATTGTCTCGTTTAATCAATGAAATAGCCGCAATCAGAGTAAATTGGACAAGAGAGAATACGTGGCACGGACGGTAAACGGAAGAGTCAGTCTTCGGGCTCTACTATCGACATCAGACGGGAAGGCGAATACTGCGAGCGCAGCGAAAGGCTAACTTCGTTCAATTTGGTGCTTGCGAGCGAACGATGTCGAAGAACGCGCGAGCGGCTCGCGATAGCGAGGTTCGTGATGGCAAGTGGATTTCACTTCAGGCACGACGAGTTGCTGCAGCCAGCGAGTGGAACCAGTCCGGATGTCGCTGCGCGAGTTCAGTGCCGATAATCGACCCCTAGGAGTGGCCGAGCATCGGCATCCTTCACGCCGCCTTCGATGCAAGCTCAAAGCGTGGCCTAGCGCGCCTTGCGGCTTTGTGCGGCCAGCAGCTCGTCGCCTTTGTGCGCCTTGAGCGCTGTCTCCAGTGCCCTCTCGTAATCGGGCCGGGCGTTTTCGAGGCATGCGCGTCCGTCCTTGGTCAGCACGGTGAAGACTCCACGCTTGTCGTCCGGGCACAGGTCGCGAACGGTGAATCCAGCCCGCTCCAGGCGTTCGACCATCCGCGACACAGAGCTTTGATTCAAGCGCAGATGCGTAGCCAACTCCTGCATGCGCAGTTCGGAGTTCTGGGACTGAGCCAGTATCTCCAGCGCGCGGTATTCCGACAGGCCGAGCCCGTAGCGGGTCTGCAGCACGTTGGCCAGATCGGCCTCGACGTTGGCGACGATCCGGCTCAGCCTGAGCCAGGCATCGCCCTTCTTGGACGTCACTTGAGCACACTCCCTTTGATCGATGGACCGCCCATTCTCTCATATGTATGCCCATGCATGTACCTCCGGTCATGTGGCAGCCCCGCTCTTGCGGACCTGAGGCTTAACGGTGTCGGCGAGCTTCAGCCAAACCACGCCACTGATGATGACGGCCAGCCAGAATGCCTGGGTCAATGTCAGCGGCTGGTCGAGCAAGACGCTGCCAAAAGCCGCCGCCCCCACCGAACCGATACCGGCCCACACGGCGTAGCCGATGCCTACGTCGATGGTTTTCAGCGCGGCGCTGAGCGCGTACAGCGTCAGCAGGAAGAACACCCCGGCGGCGACTGACCAGCTCAACACCGTGAACGCCTGGCTGCCCCCGACGCTGAGGGCATAACCAATCTCGAAGGCGCCGGCAAGCAGCAGCATGATCCAAGCACGTCCCTTGCTTTGGCTGGTTTCCTGAGTTGTCTTCATGTCGAATTCCTTGGTCAAGTCGGATGAGAGTGGATGAGGGATGCCTGTCGCCTTCATGCCGCGCCACTGAGCCGCAGGCCCACGACGCCACCGATGACAAGCGCGATCCCGAAGAACTTGCTCAGGCTGAGCCGTTTCCCGAAGAAGGTGCCGAGGACGACGATTCCCACGCCTGCGGCGGAGGTCCAGATGGCGTATCCAACGCCAACGTCGAAAGTTAGCAGGGCGAGGCTGAGGAAGTAGGTGCCGATCGCTCCGCTGACCAGCGTGGCGGCTGTCCAGCCAAGGCGGGTGAAGCCTTTGGCGTTGCCGGCGGAAATAGCCACCGCGATCTCGAAGACCACGGCGAAGCTGAGGTATAGCCAACTCATGATGAGGTTACCTTTTCATTTATTTGCATGTGCATGCATGTTAGAGAAGAGGGAGAAGGCTGTCAAACTATTTGCACATGCATCTATTTCTGGGTAGCGAGGCGGGTGCTCAAATCGAAGGCGCTGGAGTAGGCCTCACGCGGGCTTGCAGCAGCTTGGCAGCATGGTGCGGCCGCTTCCCCGCCATACCTATTCCGGACGGCGCACGGTACGGATCTTGCCGCTGCTCCCGCCACCGCAGAAGAACTTGTCCTTGCCGTCCGATTCGAGCCCGGACACTGCCGTGCCGGCTGGCATGGCGACGCGCTCGAAGACTTCGCCCGTCTGCGGATCGATATGGCGCAGGTCGCTCTCGTCGCCCTCCCAGGTGCCGTGCCAGAGTTCACCATCGACCCAGGTGACACCCGTGACAAAGCGGTCGGATTCGATGGTGTGCAAGATCGCGCCCGTCTCAGGGTCGATCCGATGAATCCGCCGGCCGCGATGCTGCCCCACCCACAGCGAGCCCTCGGCCCAGGCCAGGCCGGAATCGCCCCCTTGGCCGGGCGCGGGAATCGTCAATAGCACTTCGCCGCTGTGCGGATCGATCTTCAGGATGCGGTCTTCCACGATCTGGTACAAGTGGCGGCCATCGAACGCGCTGCCCGCGTGGCAAACCAGATCGAGGGACTGCGTGACCTCTCCCGTTGCCGGATCGAGGGCGCTGAGCTTTCCGGCCGCGAACCAGACGCGTTCGCCGTCGAATGTCACGCCGCCGACGGACTCCCCACCTGCGAAGGGGCCATATTCACGCAGGATTTGAGCCTTGTGATTTTTCATATCTCCATCCTAATCGCTGGACAGCGCGTTGCGGAGTAACAAAGTTGACGGGAACCCCGGTACCGCCGGCGTGACCCAGCGGCGCGACGGCCCCCGTCCGACGGATCTTGCCTTGCCCGCTTCCGCCAATTCGTTCAGGGCCCGTTGTACCGTGCGCGGGCTGGCGTCGAGCGCGATCGCCAAGGCCGACGCGGACCACGCTTCGCCGTCGGCAAGCAAGGCCAGGATTTCGCCGTTCTCATCTTCCGGCGGGGCCAGCAAGGCCACCTCATGCTTGTCGAGCGGAAGGAGTGTGAAGCCATCTGCCGTCGCCTTGATGACGCCGAGCTCGCGCATTTCCTTGCGTAGCCGGCCGATTTCGACCCGCAGCCGGGCGCGATAGGATTCGTCGGCCTCCTTCCCGCGGAAGGCGCCCGCGACCAGCGCTTGGCGCGATACGCCGCCGGGCCACCCCTCCGCCAGCCTGCGCAACAGCGCGAACAGGACCGGGCGCGTCTTGAGCGACACCACCGTCTGCCCTGCGCGTACCTCGCGGCGGCAGGCATCGATCACCAGGGTGGACGAGGCCAGCAGGTTCGCTACGTCGTCGAGCAACAGGAAACGTTCTTCGCCGCGCGCGCGTAGGCGTGCGACGGGCATCGTGAGCAGGTGTGTTACGCCCGCGACCTCGGCCGTCAGCGCCGGGATGCCTGCAGCCTGTGCCGCCAGTTCCGCCCGCTGCAGCGCTGTCCGAGCGTCATGCGTTCGCAAGCGCCGGATCGCGATACCGGCTAACACCATTTCATGGGCAGCGGTCAATGCGGGCGGCAGCATACCCGCATCGGCTTGCGCGAGCCGCGCCTCCGCGTCATCCAACCGGCCGATCAACAGCAGGCGCCGGACTTCGATGTGCAGGGCATGCGCTGCATTGAGCCGGTCGCCGTGCGCCTGCAGGCATTCGCGCGCCGACGCCAGCGCCTTCGGCGCCCAGCCCAGGTCCCGCGAAACGAGCGCGATCTCGGCCTCGGCGACGACGCAACGGGCGCGCGCCACCGCTTCGCGCGGGCCGAAGGCGGCGATCGCCCGTGTGAGCAGCGCCTTGGCGCGTACCAGGTCGCCCAGCTGCGCCATCGCAATGCCGCGCAGGGCCAGCGCCGGCCCGTCGTCGCGCAAGGCGACGCGCTTCAAGGCGCCGAGCAGGTCCCCCGTCGCCAGCAGGCGCGCCGCCGCCGCGATCATGGCGTCCATCGCCATCCCGTCAACTTTGTCACTCCCGGTCCACTCCGCTCCCGCCCTAGCATGTCCGTACCCCCTGCCTGCACTCGCACGGCATGGTACCTCAACCCCGCCAAGGAGAAAGATGATGACCACGCAAAAAATCGGCACGCGCGAAGAATGGCTCGCGGCCCGCCTCGACCTGTTGGATGCGGAAAAGGAACTTACGCGTCTGAGCGACGCGTTGGCGCAGCGGCGCCAGCAACTGCCCTGGGTCCGGATCGACAAGGACTACCGGTTCGACACGGAACACGGCACGGTCGGCCTCGCCGACCTGTTCAAGGGACGTTCGCAACTGCTCGTCTACCACTTCATGTTCGGCCCGGACTATACGGCGGGCTGCCCGTCCTGCTCGTCGATTGCCGATGGCTTCAACGGTGTCACCGTGCACCTGGAAAACCACGACGTGGCCTTCTGCGCCATCTCGCGCGCCCCGCTCGAAAAATTGCTGGCCTTCCGGAAGCGCATGGGCTGGAGCTTCGATTGGGCATCTTCCGGCGGGACGGATTTCAACGCCGATTTCAGCGTCTGGTTCAGCGCGCAGCAGCAGCGCGACGGCACCGTCGAATACAACTATCGGCGCGAACCGGCCATGCAGGGCATACGCCGCGGCCAGACGGTGGCGGAATGGCGCGCGGAAGGCAGCGGCAGCCCGATGGAACAGATTGCCGCCTCGACCGGCACCGACATCGCCACCTACGCCCGCGACCGCCCCGGCATCAGTGCCTTCGTCATGGAGAACGGCAAGGTGTACCACACCTATTCCAGCTACGCCCGCGGCGTCGACGGCACGTGGGCGATGTATCAGTGGCTGGACCGCGCACCGAAGGGCCGCAACGAGCACGGCATCTGGTGGCGCCGCCACGACGAATACGGCAAGGCGGCATGATGCCGGCCACGCGACCGGTCGCCCGGACGGCGCTGGCCGGTGCGTCGGCGGGCAAGGGGGCGCGCATCGCCAGCTGCCTTTGCCTGGCGGCGTCGCCGAGCTTCGCCGTCATGGCGCTCGCCTGCACCTTCGCCGGCGACGCCGATCCGATCTGCTCCGCTATCCGCGGCGCAATCCCATTCAGCGGCATGGCGACGATGTACTGGCTCATGGCCGTCTTCCACTTGCCGGCCTGGCTGAATTGGCACCGGCACCGCTCCCGCCGTTAATGCAGGGAGTGTTCGAGGAACCAGCGATAGAGCTCCGGGTTGGCGTAGGTCCGGGTCCACGAATCGTGGCCGGCGTCGGGGTAGACCGTGAGGCGCGCGTTTCCGCCCTGGATCTTCACCGCATCGACCATGTTGCGGTCGTCCTGCAGCGGCACCACCGGGTCGAGCGCGCCGTGGAAGGCCCAGATGGGCAGCTGCTTCAGCCGCCAGGCGGTGAATGGCCGGCCGGCGCCGCACACGGGTGCGACGGCGGCGAAGCGCTCCGGGTGTTCGACCGCCAGCTGCCAGGCCGCGTAGCCACCCATGGACAGGCCGGTCAGGTAGATGCGGCCGGTATCGACGGGCAGCTTGGCGATGGCTTCGTCCAACAGGGCCAACACGTCGGCCGTGTTCCAGCCGATCGGCTCCGGCGCCTGGGGCGCGAGCACGATGAAGGGAAAATCCGGCTGGGCCGCCGCGTAGGTCAGCGGACCATGTAGCTTCACCTTCTCGATGTCGCTCCCGCTTTCGCCTGAACCATGCAGGAAGAGAATCAGGGGCCACTTCTTGCCCGGCTCGGCGATCCCTCGCGGCAGGTGCAGCACGAAGTTCAGCTTGACCTTGCGGACCACTTCCTTGTCCAGCGCCTCGTTGCGCTGGCCTTCGACTAGTTTCCAGTCAGCGGCCATGGCCGGTGTCCCCATCAAGACGGCGGCCAGGGAGGCCAGCCAGATATATGTTCGCATCCGCTCAGCTTAGCGCAAGGCGTCGAAACCCGTGAATCGAAACCTGAGCATGCCAGCTTCGGTCCCGGCACCTGCTGGCTCGAAGCCACTGCGCTCCAGCACGCGGATCGAGGCGGGATTGGCGGCGGTCGTATGCGCGATAACCGTCTTGACGGTAGCTTGGCGCGCAGCGTGCGCGGCCAGTGCACCGGCCAGCTCGGTGGCGTAGCCGCGGCCGCGCCACTCGGGACAGACCGAATAGCCCAGCTCCACCAGGCCGTCCTCGTTCGGTGGCCCGAAGTACCCGGCTCCCGCAACCACCGTGGCTGGCGCCTCGTCATCGGCCGGTCGCACCGCATACCAGCCATACCAGCCGACGACGGCCGCGCCGCCGCGGGTGAGGCAGTCGAGGAAGAAGCGCTGGGCCGGTTCGTCATATTCGCCAGGCGGCCAGCTGGCCGGCACGGCCGCGCCAAGGTGGGCAGCGAACAGCTCGCAGCCGGTGAGTTCCGCCGCCACATGGGAGGCGGTTGCGGCCACCAATTTCAGGCGCGGGGTGCGCAGCATGGAGATCGGATCGCTCACGCCGCGCCCAAGGCTGCTTCGGTGATTCGGACGTGGGCATCGGTGACGTGGATGCCGAAGGTACCCATGTCCGCCAAGCACTCGTCGACATCGACGCCCGGCATCGGCTCGCCGGCGTGCATGTCGACGCTCTTGAAAAGCGTCCAGGGCGCGAATCGCCCCGGCAGATTGGCGCCGGTCTGGTCTGCCGTGAAAGCGAAAATCCGGCCGGGACCGCGGAACAAGTGCACTTGCATGAGATACCTTTCAGCGTGATGTTTACAGTCCCGCGCGATCCAGCCCGTATTGCTTGTCCAGGATGCCCGGCGGCGTGCGGAAGGCGACGTTCATCCGGTTCCAGCCATTGATGGCATTGACGCGGAAGGTCAGCTCGACCAGTTCCTCTTCCGAGAACTGGGCCCGCACGCGATCATACAGAGAATCGGACACGCCTTCCTTGTCGATCTGTGTGAGCGCCTCGGTCCACTCCAACGCGGCGCGCTCGCGGGCCGAGAACAGGTCGGACTCGCGCCAGATCGCGACGTGATGCAGGCGCAACGCGCGCTCGCCTTCGATAGTCGCCTGTTTGACGTGCATGTCCACGCAGAAGGCGCAGCCGTTCATCTGCGAAGCGCGGATGTCGACCAGGTTGGCGATGGTCTTGTCCATGGTGAAGGACAGCGCGAAGGCCAGGTACTTCTGGAATTGGACGCTGTTGGTTGCGGCGTAGTTGATGCGTGCTTGGCTCATGATGGTGATTCCTCTTTTGTCAGGTGGCCCGCCGGAAGCGGAGGGCACATAATCAAGACGACGCGGCGTCCGCGTTTGTGACAAGCAGGCCGAGTTTGTCCGGGTTGCGCATCACATACACCGCCCCGATATGCCCGGGCTCCGTGGCCGACGGCGCCAAGGTGATGGTCTGGATCAGGCGCCCGCCGTCGTTGGTGTCGAATACGAGAAAGCCCGGGAGCCCGTTGATGCGCGCCGGCTGCAGGCGCCAGCCGGTGGCGGCCGGCAGTTTGGCGAAGCCGATGAAGACCGTCGACACCAGATCCCGCCCGCGCACCGGCTTGGGCACGGCCGTTACCTTGCCGCCGCCGTCGGCCAGCATCACCACGTCCGCGCTCAGGACGTGGGCGAGGCCGGAGACGTCGCGGCTCAGCACCGCCTCGACGAAGGCATCCGACAAGCGCTGGTGCTCCTCAGCGGTGACTTCGCGCCGCGCATAGTCCTCCTTCACGCTGCGGCGCGCGCGGCTCACCAGCTGGCGGCAGGCCGCTTCGGTGCGGTTCAGGTGCGACGCCACTTCCGCAAATTCGAGATCGAACACGTCTTTCAGCAGGAAGGCCGCGCGCTCGAGCGGCGACAGGCGTTCCAGCGTGAGCATGAAAGCGACCGACACGTCCTCCGCGAATTCGGCCTGCTGCTCGGGACCCGGCACGGAACCGAAGTGCAGCTCGTCGTCGAGCACGGGCTCGGGCAGCCACACGCCCACGTACTGCTCGCGCCGTGCAGCCGCCGAACCGATCTTGTCGAGGCACAGATTGGTCACCAGGCGCGAAAGGTAGGCGCCTGCGTTCGCGACGCCGCCTTCGTCCACGTCCGCCCAGCGCAGCCAGGCTTCCTGCACGATGTCCTCGGCGTCCGCGCGCGAGCCGAGCATGCGGTAGGCGAGGGAGCGCAGCCGCCGCGCGTGGTCGCGGTCGTAGCGGCGCGCGCGGTCGGTTTGCGAGCGGTCGGTTGTCATGGCGTGTGGTCCTGTCGATGGCTGATAAGTCTAAGACGAAATGCGTAAAAGCTTTGTGACGCCTGCACGCATTTTTTAGCGGTGCTAGACTCGTCCGGCTTTCAGCACCCATAACAAACTGACTGAGACCACCATGCTACGAAAAACCCTCCCCCTCGCTGCCCTCCTGCTGTGCACCCTGCCCGCCGTGGCAAACCCCACCGCCGTGCCGCCGAGCGCCGCCGCCGTCGACACTGCACGCTATGCCGTCAATACCTACCGCACCCAGGTCGTCGACAGCCTGGCGAAAATGGTGAGCTACAACACGGTGGCCGACCCCAAGCAGCCATTCGCCACCAATCCCCAATTCCTGGGATTGAAGGGCTACCTGAAGGACGAAGCCAAACGCCTCGGCTTCGACTACGAGGATTACGGCTACGTCGTGCGCATCGGCTATGGCACCAGCGCGGAGCGCGTCGGCGTCATTACCCACGGCGACGTGCAGCCGGTCGATCCGAGCAAATGGGCCAAGTCGCCTTTCGTCCTCGACCGTGAGAGCGAGCCGGGCCACCTGCTGGCGCGCGGCAGCGAGGACGACAAGGGTCCCATCGCCACCGCGCTGTATGCGATGAAGGCGATCAAGGACCGTGGCGTGCCGCTCAAGAAGCGCATCGAACTGTATGTCTACCTGGCCGAGGAATCGGATTGGGATCCTTTGATCGCCGTGCTCAAGACCCACACCCCACCGCAGGTGAACATCACGCTCGACTCCGAATATCCGGCCGTGACGGCGGAGAAGGGCTGGGGCGTGGTCGTGCTGACCCTGCCGAAGACCGCGCCGCCCGCGGACGGCAAGCCGGCCGTCACCGACTTCGGCGGCGGCTTCTTCGCCAGCCAGATTCCCGAGGATGCGCACGCCGTCGTCGGCGACGCCGATGCGGCGTTGGAACAGCAGATCCGGGCCCGCGCCAATGCACAGAAGGGCATGCATTACACCTTCACCCGGGATGGGAACACGCTCAAGGTCGTGGCGCGCGGCGTGTCCGCGCACTCGTCCAAGCCGGAATCCGGCGTCAACGCCATCAGCATGCTGGCCGACGCCCTGGCCGTGACCCGCTGGCCGGACAACACCGCCGGTGGTCTCGTCAACCTGCTCAATGAGCTGGTAGGCACCGGCTACCTGGGCGAGAAATTCGGCAAGGTGGCCTACAGCGACAGCTTCATGGGGCCGATGACGGTCGCTCCCACGGTCATCAAGAGCCAGGACGGCGCGCTGGAACTGACCATCAACGTGCGCCGCCCGCAAGGCAAGGACGGCGCGCAGCTGAAGGCGGAATTCGCGGACGCGCTGGCCGCCTGGCAGAAGGCCCACATCAAGCTGGCGGCGGAGAAGATCCAGCTCACCGACCCGTGGCTGCAGAAGGATGCGCCGCAGCTGGGCACCTTGCTGGGCGTGTTCTCGCACTACACAGGCGTCAAGAACGCGGCGCCGATCGCGATCGGCGGCGGCACCAATTCGCGCCTGTTCCCGCACGCCGTGAGCTTCGGACCGACCATGCCGGGCAAGGTCTACACCGGCCACTCCGAGCACGAGTTCATCGCGCTCGACCAGCTGCTGCTGAATCTGCAGATGTACACGGCGGTGCTGGTGGAGCTGGCCCGCTGACCGGCCGCCTGGCACGGACATGATAGGATCGCCGGTCATTCTTTACCGCGACCGCCTGTCATGTCCGACCTCCTGATCTCTCTGAACCGCAAGCCCGTCCTGGGTTCCCTCATCCGCGCCCTCGGGCTGCCCAATCCGCCCGTGCTGGCGCGCTCCGCTGGCGCCTACGAGGAACAACCCTTCCTCGGAAAATCCTGCGTGCTGCTGCGGATCGCGGGCGGCTATGCCTCCGAGCGGCTGGCGGAAGCCCTGTCGCGCGGGGGTGCCGCGGCCGAGGAGGAGCGGATCGACGTGCTGGTCCTGGATGCCACGGCCTGCCGCGGCAGCGGCGGCCTGCGCGCCCTCTACGACGGGCTGCACACCATGCTGCCGCGCCTCGGACGCAACGCGCGCGTGCTGGTCGCCACCCCGCCGCCGTCCGTGGCGCCGGACGTGGTGGGCGCAGCCGCCGCACGCGGCGTCGAGGGCTTCGTGCGCTCGCTGGCCAAGGAGCTCGGGCGCCGCGGCGCGACCGCCAACCTGGCCTACGTCTCCCCCGATGCGGTGGACCGGCTGGAAGGCGTGGTGCGCTTCTTCTGTGGGCCGCAATCGGCCTATGTCACCGGCCAGGTGTTCTGCGTGGAGGCCGGCGCGCGCGCGCCGCACGCGCTGCCGCTGACCGCGACGCTGGCCGGCAAGACCGCCCTCGTCACCGGCGCGGCACGCGGCATTGGCCGGGCCATCGCCGAGCGCCTGGCGCAGGAGGGCGCGCACGTGGTGGGGGTGGACGTGGCGCCGGCGGAACAGGAGCTGCGCGCCGCCTGCAGCCGCCTGGGCGGCACGCCGCTGGTGCTGGACATCTCCGCCGAGGACGCCCCGGCCACGCTGGCGTCCTACCTGCGCGACACGCGCGGTGGCGTGGACGTGGTGGTCCACAACGCCGGCATCACGCGCGACCGCTCGCTGGCCAAGATGAGCGAACGCGAATGGGAAGCCGTCATCGCCATCAACTTCAGCGCGCCCGCGGCCATCGACGCGGCGCTGCTGGATGGCGGCGTGCTGCGCGACGAAGGGCGCATCGTCTGCCTGTCCTCGATCAGCGGCATCGCGGGGAACTTCGGCCAGGCCAACTACGCGGCGTCCAAGGCGGCCCTGATCGGCTATGTGGCGGCCCAGGCGCCGCACCTGGCCAAACGCGGCATCGTCGTCAACGCGGTGGCGCCGGGCTTCATCGAAACGGCCATGACGCGCAAGATTCCCTTCATGACGCGCGAATTCGGCCGCCGCCTGAATTCCCTGCAGCAGGGCGGCACGCCGCGCGACGTGGCCGAACTCGCGACCTTTCTTGCCACGCCGGCCGCCTGCGGCATCAGCGGCCAGGCCATCCGCGTCTGCGGGCAGGCGATGCTCGGCGCGTAAGAGCGACTTTGACGCAAATCATGGCGCACGCCTTCTTCACGCTCACGAGAGGAAGGCGGAAATTGACCTGCGAGTCCAGGAAAAGTACTTTAAGAGGATAGATACTGCGTGTAGGATGCATCCTACAAATGACAACCAATACTTACAGAAGCGATTCCTCGGCCCCACCCCTGCGGGGCGCGGTGTTCTTCGTTTTCGTGCTTGCCACGCTATGCTTGCTGGTGTGGCAGGACCAGGGTGCTCAGGCTCTGCGCGGGATTGCCTTGATGCCGCTGTGGCTGCACACGACCATTGAAATCTTCTCGGTCTGCGTGTCCCTCCTGGTATTCGGCGTGGTCTGGCATGCCGAGGGTGCGCCGCGGCCGCGCGCGCTGATCTTGCTCGGCGGGGCCTCGCTGGGCGTCGGTCTGATCGATCTGGGCCACCTCTTGTCGTTCAACGGCATGCCGGAGTTCGTCACCGCCTCCGGCGTGGCCAAGGCCATTAACTTCTGGTTGGCGGCGCGGCTGTGGTTTGCGCTCGCCCTGCTGGCCGCGGCCTTCACGCCGCCCGGCGCGCCGGAGCGGGCGCAGCACCGGATCAATCAGCTCGCTATCCTCAGCCTCGTCTACGCGGCGGCGGTGGGCTGGGTGCTCCTGTTTCGACCGGACTGGTTCTTCGCGACCTATCAGCAGGACCTGGGCCTGACCTCGTTCAAGATCGGTGCCGAATGGGGCTTGATCGCCCTCCTGGGCGTGGCCGCCGTGGCCTGGTATCGGCGCGTGGGACGCGGCGACCAGTACGCGCCCGGCCTGTTCGCGGTCGCCGCCGGGACTATCCTCAGCGAGTTCTGCTTCACCCTCTACGTGGGCGCGACCGACGTGTTCAATCTGCTCGGCCACGTGATGAAATTCGCGGTCTACCTGATGCTGTACCGGACCGCCTTCGTGGCCAGCGTGCGCGCCCCGTTCGAGCGCCTCAAGATCGAGGTGGCCGAGCGCACCCGCGCCGAGGAGGAGGTGCGCGTGTCGCGCCAGCAGCTGCAGCGGCTGGCGGCGTCGCAGGCGGACGAGCTGGAACAGCAGCGCCGCCACATCGCGCGTGAGCTGCACGACGAGCTGGGTCAGGCCTTGACCGCCCTGCGCCTGCAACTGCATTGGGTGAAGAGCCAGACGCCGGAGGCGTCCGACCCGGTCAAGGCCAAGCTCGACGGCATGCTCGAGACGATCGGCGCCACCGTCGACTCGGTGCGCCGCATTTCGGAGGAATTGCGTCCTGGCGTTCTGGATGACCTGGGCTTGGCCGCCGCCGTCGAGCAGCATGTGGAGCGCTTCATCGAGCAGACCGGGATCGACTGCGAACTCGAATTGAGCCGCGACGAGTTCGACCTGGACGACGCCGTCGCCATCACCCTGTTCCGCGTGCTGCAGGAGGCGCTCACCAACGTGCTGCGCCACGCCGAAGCCCACCACGTCAAGGTGATTCTGCGCGACCTGCCGGGCCAGGCCCAGCTGGTCGTGCGCGACGACGGCCGCGGCTTGAAGCAGGAGGATCTCGGCCGCCAGCGCTACGGTTTGCTCGGCATGCGCGAGCGGGTTCAGCTCCTGGGCGGCCAGTTCAGCGTCAGCGCCCTGCCCGGCGGCGGCACCCAGGTCGAGGCCATCGTCCCCAGCAGCACGCCGCATGGGACCAAGCTGGTGCCGTGATCCGGGTCGCACTCCCGCGCATGACCCCTTGATTATGCCGCGCGGCGCAGCTGGACCTTCGGGAAGTCGACCGGCACGCCGAAGGCCACGTTCACGTAGTTGGTGAACAGGTTCAGCGCCACGTGGGCCAGGATCTCGACGATCTCGCCGTCCCCGAAGGCTTGCAGGCGCAGCGCGGCCACGTCGGCGTCGCTGACTTGGCCGCGCGCTTCCACCAGCTTCAGTGCGAAATCGAGAACCGCCTGGGTGCGCGCATCGGACGCGTTTCCGGCTTGGGCGGCGGCCATGTCTTCCGGCGCCACGCCGGCCTTGGTACCCAGCAGCGTGTGCGCGGCCAGACAGTATTCGCAGCGGTTGCGGTCCGCCACGGCGACGGCGATTTTTTCGCCCAGCGCCGCCGGGATCGTGCCCTTGCCCAGCGCGCCGAACGCGCCCCACATGCTGGCCAGGGCCGCCGGCGAATTGGCCACGGCCTTGAACATGTTGGGCGTGGCCCCAAAGGCGCCGTGGATCTGTTCCAGCAGGGCGCCGCTGGCGGCGGGAACACGGGTGGTGTCGAGGTTAATGCGGTGCATATCTGCTCCTTGTTGAATTGACCGGCAGGGTGTCGGGACCAGTGCAGTATGTCCGGCCTTGGTGTACGATTGGCACGAATCAGTCCACGAAACGTACCAGTTCGTCCAAATGACCGCCCCGATCGACCGCCTGTCCGCCCTGCTCGACCGATTTCGCGTGCGCACCCGCCTGTTCCATGCCGGTCCGCTGTGCGGCGTGACGGCCTTTTCGGCCGAACCGGGACGCGGCTTCCTGCATGTGCTGCGCCGGGGCGAGCTGGAGCTGACCCACCCGGGCGCGACCGGCCCGCACAAGCGCATGCGCATCACCGAGCCCACGCTCCTGTTCTATCCGCGTCCAGTCGCCCATGCCTTTCATAACCCGCCGCGCGACGGCTCGGACTTCGTGTGCGCCACGCTGGAGTTCGACGGCGGCGAACGGCACCCGCTGGTGCGCGCCCTGCCTCCGCTGATCGCATTGCCGCTGGCACGCGTGGACGGCCTGGAGCAGGCGCTGGCGCTGCTGTTCTCGGAAACGGAAAGGGTGCGCTGCGGCCAGCGCGTGCTGGCCGACCGTCTGTTCGAAGTGGTGCTGATCCAGCTGCTGCGCTGGGTGGTGGATCATCCGGCGGAGTCCGGGGTGCAGAACGGCCTGGTGGCCGGGCTGTCCGACCTGCGCCTGGCGCGCGCGCTGGCAGCCCTGCATGCGCGCCCTGGCCACGGCTGGACCCTGGAGGAGATGGCACAGGAGGCCGGCATGTCGCGCAGCGCCTTTGCCGCGGCCTTCCGCACCGTGGTCGGCCAGACGCCGGCCGGCTACCTGACGGAGTGGCGGCTGTCGCTCGCGCAGGCACGGCTGCGGGCGGGCGAACCGCTCAAGATCGTGTCCGAGGAACTGGGCTACGCCAACCCGTCCGCCTTCACCCGGGTGTTCCGGGCCCAGGTGGGCCTGCCGCCGCGTGCCTGGCTGGCGCAGGCCCGCTAGGCGGCCAGGCGCGGCTGCTCTTCGCTGCGCAGGTCGCCGGCCAGGTTGTCGCAGCTGCGGCTCCAGTCAATCACCCACTCCGGCAGCGCGGGCGAGGCGGCCGCCACGCCCATCTCGGCCAGCAGGTCGGCCGGCGCCAGCACCCCGTCCCGGGCGCGGAACAGGCCGCGCATCAGCACCAGCCCCGCCACCCGCTCGCCGCGCACGAAGCGGTGCTCCATGAAGACCCATTTCTCGTCCCAGCCCAGCACCCGGGTGTGCAGCTCGAAGCGTTCGAAGGGCTTGAGGTCCTTGCGGAACTTGGCCATGGCGTCGCCGACGATGGGCGCCGCGCGCCGCTTCAAGGCGACCCGCGCGGCGCCGGTGCGCAGCACGTAGTCCATGCGCCCGACGTCGGCCAGCGTGAAATAGCGTCCATTGTTGACGTGGCCGTTGAAATCGAGATCGTTCGGCAACACCCGCATGGCGAGCCGGGTGGTACCGAAGATATCGCTGGCGGGACGCAGCTTCACGGTCAGCAGCATCCAGAGCAGGCGGAACCACAGGTTCATGGCAGAGCTCGCTAAAGTGATCGAAGCGGCCATTTAACCACCATCGTGGCGGGGGCATTCGAGGACTTCCTCTAGCGAAAACGGCAACTGTCCTATACTTGACGAAGATTGCGAAAGCGAGGCCGCCATGCACCGTCACATTCACATGCTGATCATCGACCCGCAGAACGATTTCTGCGATTTGCCCGAAACCTGGTGGGGGCGCGACCCCGCCAGCGGCGCGCCCCTGGCGCCCGCCCTGCCGGTGCCCGGGGCGCACGCCGACATGCGGCGCCTGGCGCGACTGATCGAACAGGGCGCGGCCGGCATCGACGGCATCAGCCTCACGCTCGACACCCACCACCGCATCGACGTGGCCCATCCCACCTTCTGGCAGCGCGCCGGCGGCGCACCGGTGGCCCCGTTCACGGAGATTCGCGCCGCCCAGGTACGGGCCGGCGAATTCGCGCCGCGCGACCCGGCCGCCGCCGAACGTGCCCTGCACTACCTGGACAAGCTGGAAGCGGCCGGCCGCTATTCCTTGATGGTTTGGCCGGTGCATTGCGAGATGGGCTCCTGGGGCAACAACGTCCATGCGGACGTCAAGGCCGCCCACAACGCCTGGGAGGAGCGGCGCCAGCGCAACATCAACGCCGTCATCAAGGGCACCAACATGTGGACCGAGCACTACTCCGCCGTGCAGGCCGAGGTGGTCGACCCCAACGATGAATCGACCCAGTTGAACCGCGAGCTGATCGGCCGCCTGGCGCGGGCCGACCGCGTGTTCGTCGCCGGCGAGGCCGGCAGCCACTGTGTGAAGGCGACCGTCGAGCACGTGGTCGAGAACTTCGACCCGCGCAACCTGGGGCGCCTGTGCCTGATCACCGACTGCATGAGCCCCGTCCAAGGCTTCGAAGTGCACCAACAGCGCTTCCTCGAGGCGATGCACGCCCGCGGCGTGCAACTGGCCACGTCGGCCGACGTACTGCCCGAACTGCTGGCCAACGAAAGCCGTCCATGAGTGTTCCCGTCGTCCGCAGCCTGCTCGAGACGGACCTGTACAAGTTCACCATGTGGCAGTGCCTCCTGCACAGCCACCCCGCGGCCCAGGCCGAATACGAGTTCACCTGCCGCAACACGCCCCAGTACCCGCTGGCCGAGCTGAAGGAGGACGTCGAGCGCGAGCTCGATCACCTGTGCTGGCTGTGCTTCACGGAGGACGAGCTCAAATACCTGCGCTCGCTGCGCTACATGAAGAGCGATTTCGTGGACCTGTTGTCGGTGTTCCGCTTCCAGCGCCGCTTCATCCAGGTCGAGCGCCGCGGCGACCAGCTCTCGATCCGCGCGGTCGGCCCGCTGGTGCACGTGATGGGCTTCGAGATCTACGTGCTCTACATCGTCAACGAGCTGTACTTCCGCCGCTTCAATGCCGTCCATGCCGTGACCGAAGGGCGCAAGCGGCTGGCGCGCAAGATCGAGATGCTGCGCGCCTTCGAACAGGAGCCGCCGCGCGCCCACCCCTTCACCATCTTCGAATTCGGCCTGCGCCGCCGCTTTTCCGGCGCCTGGCACGAGGAGGTGGTCGAGACCCTGGCGCGCGAGATCCCGCAATTCTTCAAGGGCACCTCGAACGTCTACTTCGCCAAGAAGTACGGCCTGGTCCCGATCGGCACCATGGCCCACGAATTCCTGCAGGCCTACCAGGGTTTCGGCGTGCGCCTGCGCGACTTCCAGAAGGCCGCGCTGGAGGACTGGGTGCAGGAGTACCGCGGCGACCTGGGCACGGCGCTGACCGACGTGGTGGGCATGGACGCCTTCCTGGCCGACTTCGACCTGTACTTCGCCAAGCTGTTCGACGGCCTGCGCCACGATTCCGGCGACCCGGTGGAGTGGGGCGAGAAAGCGCTCGATCACTACGCGAAGCTGCGCCTGGATCCGCACACCAAGCGCCTGGTGTTCTCGGACGGCCTGGACTTGCCGCGCGCCTTCGAGCTGTACCGCCATTTCGCCGACCGCGTGATGACGGGCTTCGGCATCGGCACCAACCTGACCAACGACATCGGGGTCGAGCCGCTCAACATCGTCATGAAGCTGGTCTCGTGCAACGGCCAGCCGGTGGCCAAGCTGTCCGATTCACCCGGCAAGACCATGATCAGCGACTCGACCTACCTTGCCTACCTGCGCCAGGTGTTCCATCACCCGGCACCGTCTTCATAAATCTTTACATGTCCAACACATGGCGGAAAAACGCAGTGCGTACAGTGGAGCCATTCGCCCACCCCCGAAAGGACATGCCATGAAGACCACCACCCGCCGTTGGATCCTCGCGCTGGCCGCCACGCTGGCCGTTTCCGCCGTCGCCGTCGGCGCGCAGGAAATGCCGATGCATCATCGCGGCCACCACGCCGAGATGGACCCGGCGCTGATGGACAAGCATATCGACCTCATGGTCGAACACCTGCTGAAGGACGGCAGCGCCGACCAGAAGGCCAAGGTCGCCGCCATCGCCAAGACCGCGCTGGCCGACCTGCGCCCCCTGCGCCAGCAGCTGCAGGCCAACCACAAGCAGGCGCTGGACATCCTCGGCCAGCCCACCGTCGACCGCGCCGCCCTGGAGCAGGTGCGCGCCGCCCAGGTGCAGCTGATGGACAGCGTCTCCAAGCGCGTCATGAGCGCCGTGGCCGACGCCTCCGAGGTGCTCACGCCCGAGCAGCGCAAGCGCTTCGCCAACCACCTGCACCAGATGCACGGCCACTAAGGAAGCGATGCCCGCGCCCGCCCGCCTGTTGATGATCGAGGACGACCAGCGCCTGGCCGGCATGGTCGCCGCCTATCTCGAACAGAACGGCTTCGCGGTCGACCAGGCCGGCACCGCCGCGGCCGGGCTGGCGCAGCTCTTGGGCGCAGAGCCCGGCGCCTACGCCCTGGTGCTGCTGGACCTGATGCTGCCGGATACGGACGGCCTGCAGGTCTGCCGCCGTATCCGCGCCCTGGCGCCGCCCCTGGGCGGCACGCCCATCCTCATGCTGACGGCCAAGGGCGATCCCCTGGACCGCGTGATCGGCCTGGAGCTGGGCGCGGACGACTACCTGCCCAAGCCCTTCGAACCGCGCGAGCTGCTGGCGCGCCTGCGCGCCATCCTGCGCCGCCCGCCGCTGGCGCAGGCGGCGGACGATGGCCTGCTGCGTTTCGGCCGCCTGGAGATCGACCCCAGCGCGCGCATCGCCCGCGTCGACGGCCAGGAGCGCCAGCTCACGGCCTACCAGTTTGACCTGCTGCTGGCCATGGCCGAACGGGCCGGCCGCGTGCTCTCGCGCGAGCAGCTGCTGGACGCGGTGAAGGGCGAGGCGCACGATCCCTTCGACCGCTCCATCGATGTCCATATCGGCCGCCTGCGTGCGGCGCTGGAGGACGACCCGCGCCAGCCGCGCCGCATCATCACCGTGCGCGGCGCGGGCTACGTGTTCGCCAAGGTGCAGGATGCGTGAGCTCGCGTCGCGCATGTATGTGCGCATTTATGTGGCCTTGCTGGCCTGCCTGGTGGTGGCGGCGGTCCTGTTCGGCGTGGTCCACATGTTCTACAACCCGAACGAGGCGCCCGGCCTGGAAACGCTCGGCCAGTTCGCCACCCAGGCCCTGCCCCCGCCGGACGCGCCGGCCGCGCAGCAGGGCGCCGCGCTGGCGCGCTGGCGCGCGCGCGGACGCGGCGACCTGGCCTTGTACGACGCCAACCGCCAGCTGATCGCCGCCGTCGGCCGCCCCCTGCCCCTGCTCAATCCCTTGCAGGCCAACAGCGGCCCGCTGATCGGAGCGCCGGCGGTGCTGGTGCTGCGCCTGCCGGACGGGCGCTGGCTGCTGGTGCGCCGCATCCAGCCGCACCGCATTTCCCTGATCGTGATCGCGCTCCTGGTGCTGACGGCGGTGGTGGTCGGCATCGGCGCCTATCCCGTGGTGCGGCGCATCACCGGCCGGCTCGAACGGCTCCAGGCCAGCGTGCAGGCCTGGGGCGCGGGCGACCTGGCGGCGCGGGTGCCGGTGGAAGGCAGCGACGAGGTAGCGCGCCTGGCGACCAGCTTCAACGATTCCGCGGCCCGCATCGAGGTCCTGGTCGGCGCGCAAAAGTCGCTGCTGGCGAACGCCTCGCACGAGCTGCGCTCGCCGCTGGCCCGGATCCGCATGGCGGTGGAGCTGATGGGCGATCAGGCCGCGCCCACGCTGCGCGCCGAACTGACCCGCAACATCGGCGAACTCGATCAATTGATCGACGAAGTGCTGCTCGCCAGCCGGCTCGACGCGCTGCCGGTGGACGAGCGCGAGGCGGTCGACCTGGCCGGCCTGGTGGCGGAGGAGGCGGCGCGGGCCGGCGCCAGCCTGGACGCGGCGCCGGCCACCGTGAGCGGCAGTGCGCGCCTGTTGCGCCGCTTGGTGCGCAACCTGCTGGAAAACGGCGCCCGCTACGGCGGCGGATCGCCCCTGGACGTGACCCTGGCGGTCGAAGGTGCGACGGTGCGGCTGGACGTCTGCGACCGCGGCCCCGGAGTGCCGGCCAGCGAGCGCGAACGCATCTTCGAACCTTTCTACCGCCTGCCGGGCGCCTCGGAACGCGAGGGCGGCGTCGGCCTGGGGCTGGCGCTGGTGCGCCAGATCGCCCTGCGCCACGGCGGCCAGGCCAGCTGCCTTGCGCGTGAAGGTGGCGGTAGCTGCTTCCGCGTCACCCTTTTTCACCTGAGGGACTGACCACGGGTTTCCGGTTGTGGTCTGTCCCTCCTCTATTCTCACTTGGGGGACTGACCACGGTTTTCCGGTTTGTGGTCTGTCCCTCCTCTGACTAGAGGCCTAGACCGGCTTGGCGATCATCAGGTAGAACACGGCGACCAGCGCGAAGAAGGCGGGAATGCCGAGCGCGACCCACAGGAACAGATAGCGCCGGTACAGCGGCGGCAGCGGGGTTCCCGCCGCGCTGGCGGCCAGCGCCATGTCGCGCAGGCGGATCTGCAGCCACACCACCGGCAGCCAGCACGCCAGCGCGAGCACATACAGGCCCAGCGACCACATGATCCAGCGGCTGCGCAGCGGGTAGCCGGCCAGGTGGATCAGGTAAAAGCCCGTCAGCGGCTGCAGCACGCCGGCGCTGCCGGTGAACAGCCAATCTCCGCGCACCACCCACTTGTGCACGATCGCGGCCGAGGCGACGTTGCCTTCGATGGCCGCGGCCAGCATGTAGAAGGCGGTGCCGATGCCGGTCCCGAACAGGATGGTCGAAGACAGCACGTGCAGCCATTTGACGATCAGGTATTCCATTCAGCGGTCCTCGGTTTGGTACAGCAGCCAGATCGCGGCCAGCATTGGCACGTTCTTGATCAAGGGACCGTACGGATGGGCCAGGAATTCCGGCAGGCGCAGCGCGATCACCACCGTGTAGAAGCCGATCAGCAGCAGCTGCGCCAGCCACAGCCAGCGCCGCCGGCGCAGCAGCAGGATGCCGAGGCCGAGCGCCAGGTCGAGCGCCGCCGCGCCGTACAGCATTAGCGGGCGCAGCTCCTGCGGAATGCCGGTGCGCGCCAGCAGCTCGTAGCTGTCTGGGGCGGGGTAGACGCAGGCCGAGACGATCGCCGTGACGATCCACACGAAGGCGATGGCCCAGCGCAGCAGCGGCAGCAGCCAGTCCAGCTGCGCGCGCGCGCGTTCGGCCGGCGCATTGGTCACGAATTGGCCGACGGCCGTGGGCGGGTGTCCGATCAGCGTGGTGGTCAGGGCGGGGTCGGCCGTGTTGTCGCGGTCGAGCATGGCGAGCGTATCGCGGTTCAGCAGGCTGCCGGGAAACCAGCCGCCCACGCTGGCGGCGGCGTGCGCCAGCCAGCCGGGCAGGGTCAGCGTGCGCAGGCCGCCCAGGCCCAGGGCGGCGCGTAGCTCGCGCAGGTAGCTGGTGAAGGGCAGCGGCTCGGGGCCGACCACGGGAATCAGGCGGGCGAAGGAGCGCGGCTGGGCGCGCGCAGCCGCCTCCCCCAGCACGGGCCGGCGCGTCAGCGCCACCAGCACCGCCACCACGTCGTCCACGTGCGCCGGCTGCACGCGCTGCTCGGCCCGCCCGAAGCGGAGCGTGAACGGCAGCGTGGCCAGCATCTTGAACACCCGCGCGCTGCGCCCCTCGGGGCCGTAGATCAGGGACGGCTGCACGATGTAGCTGGCGATCGGCAGCCCGGCCAGGTAGTCGTCGGCGGCTTTCTTGGAGCGGTGGTAGGGCGTGGCGGCCCCTGCGTCCGCGCCCAGGGCCGACAGCTGGATCACCAGATGCACGTCGGCCTCGACGCAGGCCGCGAATAGGGCGCGCGGCGCGGCCGTGTGAATTCGCTCGAAGGTCTGCTGCCCGCTCTCGCGGAAGATGCCGGCGCAATTGATCACCGCGTCGATTCCCGCCAGGCGTTCGGCCCAGGTGCGCTGGTCGAGGTCGCGCGTGAAGTCGGTTTGCACATAGGACACGCGCGGATGGCCGCTGGCCGGCGGATGCCGCGCCGCGCACACGAGTTGATGGCCTTCCTCCAGCAGCGCCTGCACCAGGCGCGCGCCCACGAAGCCACTTGCCCCGGTCAGCAGGATACGCATGGCTGAAATTGCATGATTGGCATGCCGCCAGTGTACCGGTTTCCACGCCAGCAGTGCGCCGGTACCGCAGCCAAGCCGCTATCGTGGACTTGACCGAGGAAGGAGATATCCATGAACAATTTCGATGGATGCCTGCGCCGTGGCGCGGTCGGCGGGACGGTCGCCAGCGTGCTGTCGACGCTGGTCCTGGCGCGGCTTGGCAAGCGCGACAGCGGCAGCGCCGTGACCCCCGTTAACGCGGTGAGCCACTGGCTATGGGGCGACGAGGCGGCCCGCCACGAGCGCGTCTCGGGCAAGTACACCATGACCGGCTACGCCATCCACCACGCCAGTTCGATTTTCTGGGCGGTGCTGTTCGAGGCGGCCTTCGCGCGCCTGCTGGCGCGCCGGCGCGTGGCGCCGACCCTGGGCGCGGCCGCCGCCACCACGGCCCTGGCCTGCTATGTCGACTACCGGATCACGCCGCAGCGTCTCAATCCCGGCTTCGAGCAGCGTCTCGGCCGCGCGTCGATCGCCCTGGTGTATGCCGCGTTCGGCCTGGGCCTGGCGGCCGGCGCGCTGGCCCTGCGGCATGAACGCTGAGCTGCCGCCCTTCGTCTTCGCCCTGCTGGCGCACGCCGCGCTCGGCGGCACCGACGTCATCCTCAACCACGAGCTGATCGCCCAGCTGCCGCGCCAGCCTTCCGCCTTCGCCGAGCAGCACCTGCACGTGCTGCGCGAGGCCTTGTTCGCCGCCATCTTCCTGTGCCTGGCCTGGTTCGAGTGGCACGGCGGCTACGGTGGCGTGATCGTCATGCTGTTCGCCACCGAGCTCTGGGTCTCCACCCTCGACAACAGCATCGAATGGGACACGCGGGTGTTGCCGCGCACCGAGCGCCTGCTGCATGTCGCCCTGTTCGTCAACACCGGCATTGTGCTGGCGTTGACCGGACTGACCCTTAACGTCTGGCTGCGCCTGCCGCCGGCCCTGGTGCGCGTCGATTATGGCTGGGCGAGCTGGACGCTTTCGGTCCTGGCCCTGATCTCGGCCGGCTGGGCCGTGCGCGACGCGGGATCAATCAGGAGGCACACGCGTTAGTTGATTACTGCGTCATTGCGAGGCCCCTGTAGCGGCCGCGTACCCCCGTCACCCCCGCGCACGCGGGTGCCCCTGGTAGGACGCAGCTGGAACGCATCGCACCAGAGGTCCCCGCGTGCGCGGGGATGACGGGGCAGCCGTCAGCTCTTCAACACACCAAAAAAAACGCGGGCCGCTCGGGCCCGCGTCGTGAAGCGGAGAAGACCGCTTAGAAGCCGTAGCTCAGACGGGCATAGACGTAGCGGCCGCTGCGGCCGAACGGAGCCAGGTTCGAGTACGGGGCGTTGCCGGTCGAATTGAGCTTGACCGGCAGGGCGTCCGGATACTCGTCGAACACGTTGTCCGCGCCGACCGCCAGCTGCATCGTCTTGCTCAGCTTGACGCGGGCCTCGACGTCGACCACGGTCTTGGCGCCCATGGTGAAGTCGTTGGCCGGGTTGGCGTCCGGGGCCAGCACTTCGCCGTAGCGGGTGGCGCGCAGCGTGGCGCCCCAGGCGTCGCGGCTCCAGTTGGCCGAGGCGGTCAGCTTGTTTTTCGGCTGGCCTTTCTCGAACGTCAGCACGTTCACGCGGTCGAACAGCACCGGAGCCGGGCTGAGGGCGGCCAGTTCGGCGGTGGCAGGCACCTTGGTCACTTCGGTGTTGTTGACGTTGGCGGCCACGGTGAAGTCGAACTTGCCCATGTCGGCTGCATTGACCGGCACGTTCAGCACCACGTCGACGCCATTCGTGGTGGTGTCCACACCGTTGATGAAGAAGCGGCCGCCGCCGATGCCGATGAAGCCCTTCGCGGTCAGGAAGTTACGCACCGCGGCCGAAGTCAGGTTCTCGGACAGCACGATGCGGTTCTTCATCTTGATCCGGTAGGCGTCGATCGTCAGGCTGGCCTTGGCCGGCAGCTTGATCACCGCGCCGAGCGACATGTTGACCGACTTTTCGGCCTCCAGCGGCTTGGCGCCCAGGGCCGCGGCCACCGGGTCGGTCGGCTTGAAGGTCGTGATGTCGAACGGCACGCCGCCGATGAAGTTGGTCGAGGTCGACGTGTAGTTCTGCTGCTGCGGCGACGGCGCGCGGAAGCCGTTCTGCACCGAGCCGCGCAGCGCGAATTCCTTCGAGAAGTCGTAGCGGCCGGCCAGCTTGCCCGCCAGGCTGTTGCCGTAGTCGGAGTAGTGCTCGCCGCGCACCGCGAACGATGCCAGGAACTGCTTGGTCAGGTTGGTTTCCAGGTCCACGTACGCGCCCAGCGCGTTGCGGCTGGTGTCGGTCGCATTGGCCGGCTGGAAGCCCGGGAACACCTGGGCGCCCGGGGCGGCCGGGGTGGTGCCGATCATGCGGCCGCCGAAGCGGTAGGAATCCGGCTCGCCGGCCCACAGCTCGTAGCCTTCGCGGCGGGCCTCGGCGCCGACCGACACGTTCAGCGGCGAGGCCATGCCGGCCTCGAACTGACGGGTGGCCGACAGGTTGGCCACCAGTTGGTCGTAGGAGAAGCCGCCCGCGTCGAACACGGTCTTGGAGGTCGGGCCGATCGAGGCGTTGAGGGTGTTCTCGATCGTGAAGTTCATCTTGTTCTTGCCGTAGACCAGGGACGCGTCCATGTCCCAGTCGCCGATCGACCAGGTCACGCCGCCGGCCAGGCTGGAATCCTCGACCACCGGCGCGATGATCGGCAGGAAACCGTCAGGATAGATCTGGACCACGTTGCGGGCGTCGTTGGCGCGGCGGAAGAAGCCGCCGGAACGGGCGTCCCGGTTCTGGAAGCTCGCCCAACCGTACAGCTTCACGCCGCCGGTCAGGTCATAGCCGGCATTCGCGAACACCGTGCCCTGCTGGATTTCCGGCTCGCCGTACCAGGCGTTGTAGCGGTTGATGCTGTTTTCGCGGCCGTCGAACTGGCCGTTCACCTTGTCGTACTGCTGGCGCATGTCGTAGCCGCTGCGCTCGGTGTGCGCCTGGTCCTTGTATTCGGCAGCTATAGTCAGGTAGCCGGAGTCGCCCAGCGCGAAGCCCTTCCACAGGCTGACGGTGCCGGTCTGGCCGTCGGTGCGCTTGCGCGAGGTCTCGGCCGCCCAGGTGCCGCCGGCCGGTGGCGGGTCGGCGAAGAATTCATAGCTGGTCTTGCGCGCGCCGTAGGTCACGGTGGCTTCGCCGCCCGTGCGGTCCTGGCGCAGGCGCACGTTGACCACGCCGGAGATGGCGTCCGAGCCATACTGCGCGGCCGCGCCGTCGCGCAGCACCTCGATGCTCTTCACGATCGCCGACGGGATGGTGTTCAGGTCGACCGAGGCCGAGCCGCGGCCCACGGTGCCGTTCACGTTCACCAGCGAGGAGGCGTGGCGGCGCTTGGAGTTGACCAGCACCAGGGTCTGGTCCGGCGCCATGCCGCGCAGGGTGGCCGGGCGGATGGTGTCGGTGCCGTCGGCCAGGCCGGGGCGCGGGAAGTTCAGGGACGGCAGCGCCACGGACAGCGCCTGGTTGATCTCGGTGGTGCCGGCGTTCTTCAGGGAGTCGGCGGCGATCACGTCCACCGGAGCGGCCGTGTCGAGCACCGTGCGGTTCGGTACGCGGGTACCGGTCACCACCACGGTGGTGGCCTGTTCGTCGGCGGGCGGCGCGGCTTGCGCGAAGGCGCTGCCGGCGCACAGCGAAGCGATGGCCAAGGCCAGGAATTGTTTTTGTGGCATAGACGTTTTTTGCATAAGCTTTCCCATTCGTTGTAGGTTTTTTTCAACACGCGAACCTCAATCAATACTGGGAGCAACCCTAATCAATGTCAATTTGCACAGGCCGTTTTTGGGTTGTTCAAACAACACTTGGCGCGCTCTTGTAAGTTTTGTGTAAGCTTCGCGCCGCCTTAGTTAGAATGCGTATTTCGATCTGAGAAAAACGCATGGCATCGAGACAGGAAACCGTGGACTTCGTGCTGGACCAGATGGCCGCGGCGGGCGCGCCCAGCGCCAAGAAAATGTTTGGCGAATACGGCGTCTATTTGGATGGGAAGATGTTCGCCCTGGTGTGCGACGACCAGCTGTTCGTCAAGCCGACGGCCGCCGGTCGCGCCCTGTTGGGCGGGGCGCCGGCGGAAGGCGCGCCCTATCCCGGCGCCAAGCCCTGCTTCCTGATCGATGGCGAGCTGCTGGAGGACCGCGAGCGCTTGTCCGAACTGGCGCGCGTCACCGCGCGCGAGCTGCCCATGCCGAAGCCGCGCAAGAAGTAAACCACCGTCATCCCCGCGCAAGCGGGGACCTCTGGTAGGAGGCGCGGCCGATACGCCACAGCGCAGGGGGCCCCGCGTGCGCGGGGATGACGGCTAGCCTAGCGGCGGAGCAAGCGCTGGGCCGCCTGCACCACCGCCAGCACGACGGCGCCCGTGAGCAGGCCCGCCAACGCATCGGCCACCGTCATCAGCAAGCCCGGCGCGCCGGCCGCGTGGGCCATGCCTTCGAGCGCGTGCGCCAGCCCCGGCAGCCCGTGCAGGACGATGCTGCCGCCGACCATGAACATGGCCACCGTGCCCAGCACCGCCAGGAGCTTCATCAGCATGGGCGCCGCCGCCAGCAGACCGCTGCCCAGCATGCCCAGCACGCCGCCGTGACGCTGGCGCAGGTACAAGCCGGCGTCGTCCAGTTTGACGATGCCGGCGACAATGCCGTACACGCCCACAGTCATGATCACCGCTACTGCCGCCAGCACCGCTACCTGCTGGGCGAACGGCTGGGCCGCCACGGTCCCGAGCGCGATCACGATGATCTCGGCCGACAGGATGAAATCGGTACGTACCGCACCCTGGATCTTGGCGCGTTCCGCCGCCACCAGGTCCACCTGCGGATCGGCGTTGGCGGCCACCAGTTCCGCGTGGTGGACCGCATCCTCCTCCTTGCCGTGCAGGAGCTTGTGCGCCAGCTTTTCGGCGCCCTCGAAGCACAGGTAGGCGCCGCCCAGCATCAGCAGTGGCTGGATCGCCCACGACGCGAAGGCGCTGATGGCCAGCGCGGCCGGCACCAGGATCGCCTTGTTACGCAGGGAGCCGACGGCCACCGCCCACACCACCGGCAGTTCGCGGTCCGCATGCACGCCGGCCACCTGCTGGGCGTTCAGGGCCAGGTCGTCGCCCAGCACGCCGGCCGTCTTCTTGGCCGCAACTTTGCTCATCACGGCGACATCGTCCAGGATCGTGGCGATATCGTCGATCAGCGCGAGCAGGCTGGCAGCGGGCATCTTGTACTCCGGATAACGAAAACCGCATCTTACCCCGGCCCCGCGTCCTACCCCTGGGGTTTTTGCATTTCAGACCCCGATTTCTGCATCTCGTCGCTTTTGCCAGGATGGCCACACGCGCCATACGTATAGTCCGTTTCAGCCCCGCTGCGGTACGGCAGCGGAGCGCATCGAATAAGAACGCACGACATGAACAAACTGCTGCCACTGTGCGCCAGCCTGATGCTGGCTGCCAGCCCCGCTTTTGCCGGCTTCCAGGCGCACCGACTGGGTGCGCCTGATGCCGTCAAACTGGACGGGGTGCTCGACGAAGCGGCCTGGCAGCAGGCCGTCGTCCACGATACGTTTTACGAGAACGCTCCCCACGACCGGGTTCCGGCCAAGTTCCGCACCGAAGTCAAGGTGCTGTACGACAGCCAGTACATGTATGTCGGGATCAAGGCCTACGATCCCGATCCGTCCCAGATCCGCGCGCCCTTCATCCGGCGCGACAAGGTGAGCGGCGACCAGGACTTCATCGGACTGTTCATCGATCCGGCGGGCGCCAAGAGGTCGGCCCAGATCGTGTACCTGAACGCACGCGGCGCCTTCACCGACGGGAACTTCAGCAATACCGACGGCGAAGACACCTCGCCGGATTTCGACGTGGACGTGTCCACCGCCCGTTTCGCCGGCGGCTGGAGCGCGGAAGTGCGCATCCCGTTCTCGTCCGTCGCCTACGTGGCCGGCCAGACCACGCCCTGGAATCTGCTCGTCATGCGCAACATGTCGCGCGACGAGCGCTACAAGATGTTCAGCGGCGAAGTGACCAAATCGACCAACTGCCTGCTGTGCTTTTCCGAGCCGATCCAGGGCATGCACGAACTGCCCACGGGATTGAAGTGGTCCGCCACGCCCCAGCTGGTGGTGCGCAAGGGCCGCGAGCGCGTGGACGGCCAGCCGGATAGCAACTCCAGCGGCCATGACCTGTCGCTGGACCTGAAGATCCGCCCCGACTCGGCCACCACCATCGACGCCACCATCAATCCGGACTTCTCGCAGGTGGAGCTGGATGCGCCCCAGTTGTCGGGCAATACCCGCTTCGGCCTGTTCGTGCCGGAGAAGCGCCCGTTCTTCCTGGAGGGGAGCGACATCTACCAGATGCCGCTGCGCGCCATCAGCACCCGCTCGATGACCGACCCGGCCTGGGGCGGACGCTACACCCGGCGCGACGCCAGCACCGACTTCACCGTCCTGACTGTGCACGACACCGGCGGCGGCGTGGTCATGCTGCCCAAGTCCTTCAACACGGATTTCGCGCCGCAGAACTTCCACTCGATCGCCACCGTGGCGCGCGGCGTCTACAAGACCGGCAAGGTCTCCTACGGCGGCCTGATTTCGGACCGCACCCTGGAGGACGGGCGCGGCTACAACCGCGTGCTCGGCACGGACGTGAGCTGGCAGCGCACCGACACCGCGCGCGGATCGGCCATGCTGCTGGTCTCGGCCACCACGGCCCAGCCGGACGCCAACGGCGAGCTGCGCGCCGGGCCCCGCACCAACGGCCACGCTGCCAACGCCAGCTACGGCGACGAGAACGAGACCTGGGCCTACTTCTTCGCCGGAGAGCACGTCTCGCCCGACTTCCGCGACGATAACGGCTTCATCGACCAGGCCGGCGACAAGATGTGGCTGACCGAGATCACCCGCAAATTCGGCGCCCACGGCATCTGGAACACGATGAACTTCTACTTCCACGCCGAGCGCAAGTTCGACGAAAACGGGAAGGTGATCTACAACGACTACACGCCCGGCTTGTATATGCAGGGCCCGTACGACTCGCAGATCAACCTGCGCGTGCGCCCCGCCAACGCCCAGCGCGTGAGCGAAGAGGGCCCGCTGTTCAAGACGCGCACCGTGTGGGGCCGCATCGACATTACCCCGAGCCGCGTGTTCTCGCGCGTGACGGCGGAGGTGGAGCTGGGCGACGAGATCGACATCGAGGGCTCGCGCCGCGGCAAGGGCGGCAACGTGTTCCTGTATGCGCGCATCCGCCCGCACGACCGCATCGAATTCGAACCGACCCTGAACGCGACCTGGGTCAACGGACGCAGCGGCCCGGAGAACGGCCACCGGCTGTACGCCGAACAGGCGCTCCAGCTGAATGGCATCTACCACTTCGGCCCGCACGACACCATTCGCATGATCCTGCAAAAAGCACGCACCACCCGCGACCCGGCGTTCTACGCCACTCCGGTCGCGGCCCGCAGCACGCGCGGCACCAGCTCTTTCGTGTACGGCCATACGGCCGGCCTGGGAACCGCGGCCTACGTCGGACTGACCCTGTCCGACGACGACACGCCGGGCTTCGACCCCAGGCGGCGCCAGGACGAATTGTTCGTCAAGCTGTCCTGGCAGATTTGACCCATTCACGCAAACCTAGAGGTGAACCATGAGTATCGAACAGACCTTCGCTCCCGCCTACGCCGCCGCTCCGGCCCGCACCGCCCGCCCGGTCAAGCGCAAGACGCGCATCACGATTTACCTGGACGACGAAGTGCTGGCGCAGTTCCGCAACGAGTCGCAGCAGTGCGGGAAGGGCTACCAGACCTTGATCAATGCGGCGCTGCGTCATCGCCTCGCCGCGCAGCGCGCCGAGGCGGCGGCGGCGGACTGAATCGTCGCGATCCAGTGACGGCGGGGCTTACTTTCGCGTGAGCCCCCGCAAAAATTTCTCCATGGTGCAAGATTTATGCTAATCTTCGGGCTCTTTCAACCCCGGAGGATAGTATGAAAAAAGGCGAACTGGTTGCAGAATTTGCGAAGCGCACCGAACTGTCGGGCGCAGCAGCGAACGGCGCAGTGAACACCCTGATCGACATCATCACCGAGCGCCTGAAAAAAGGCGACACGGTGGGCATCACCGGTTTCGGTACGTTCTCGGTGGCTAAGCGCGCTGCACGCAAAGGCCGCAACCCCTCGACCGGCGAAGCGATCAAGATCGCCGCATCCAAGACCCCGAAATTCGCGGCTGGTGCGACCCTGAAAGCTGCCGTCAACCCGAAGAAGAAGTAATTCCTTCGCCGCGCGCGTTGCCGGCCATTCGCGCCGGCGGCGCCGCGTGTACAATCGCGGTGTCCCCTTCCTGACCGCGGTTTTCATCCCATGAGCTTCACCACCTGGATCACGTTCGTCGTTGCGGCGGCGCTGATCGCGATTTCGCCCGGCTCCGGCGCCGTGCTCTCGATGTCGCATGGCTTGTCGTATGGCGTGCGGCGCGCGTCGGCCACCGTGCTGGGCTTGCAGCTTGGCCTGCTGCTGATTCTCGTTATCGCCGGCGCCGGCGTCGGCACCCTGCTGCTCGCTTCGGAAACCGCCTTCGCGGTCGTGAAGACGGTCGGCGCGCTGTATCTCGTTTACCTGGGCCTGACCCAATGGCGCGCGCAAGCCGCGGCCGGGCCCGAGCTTTCCGCCGTGCGGATGGAAGCGCCCCCGGCGCGCCAGCGCATCCTGACCGGCTTCCTGACCAACGCCACCAACCCCAAGGGGATCATCTTCATGGTGGCCGTGCTCCCGCAGTTCATCTCCAACGCGGCGCCGCTGCTGCCGCAGCTGGCCATCCTGGCGCTGACGATGATGACCATCGATACCATCGTCATGCATGGCTACGCCTTGCTCGCCTCCAGCATGCAGCGCCTGTTCCGCGACGCGCGCACCGTCAAACACCAGAACCGCTTCTTCGGCGCTGTGCTGATGTGCGTGGGTGGGGCGCTGTTCTTCGTCAAGCGCACCGGTAACCCTGCGTAACCGTCTGCGCGAGGTTGCAACGTTTTGTAACCCCCGTCACCCGCCGGGGCGCGGCTGCGTTTTAATCGGTACAACAACAATCCGGAGATGCCTGATGAAACCGCACGTCCGCACGGCGCTGGCCGCCGCCTTCCTGATCGCCTTTTCGCTCGGCGCCGCCGCCCAGGACGCGCCGGGGCAGGCCGGGCGCATTTCGTTGGTCGAAGGTCGGGTCAAGCTCGGCGGCCTGGCCGAGCCCGGCCCGGCCATGCTGAACTTTCCGGTCACCTCCGGCATGGAGCTGACCACGGAGCGTGAGGCCCGCACCGAAGTGCGGGTCGGTTCGACCGCCGTGCGCCTGGACGGCGACTCTTCGCTGGAGGTAACCCAGCTCGATGACGACCACTTCCGCCTGCGCCTGTATTACGGCAGCGTCAGCGTGCGCGTGCGCGACCGTGAGCTGGCGGCGGACTTTGCGCTCGAAACGCCGCAGGGCCAGATCCGCCTCGCCGAACCGGGCCAGATCCGGGTCGACGCCGAGCGCGAGCCCGATACGACGGCGCTGAGTGTGTTCGACGGCACGGCGGTCCTGGACGGCTATGGCAATTCCCTGACGGTGCACGCGGGCCGCCGCGCCGAACTGCGCGGGGACGACGTGCGCACCTCCTACGCGGCACGCGACGCCTTCGACGACTGGAGCGAACTGCGCGACCGGCGCGACGAACGCGTGGTCGCCATCCGCTACGTTCCGGCCACCATGACCGGCTACGAGGACCTCGATTCCTACGGCTACTGGCGCGACAGCGCCGAATACGGCGTGCTGTGGATACCGCGCGTCGTGCCGTCCGGCTGGGCGCCCTACCGCGACGGCCGCTGGGTCTGGCTCGACCCGTGGGGCTGGACCTGGGTCGACCGCGCGCCCTGGGGTTACGCCCCGTTCCATTACGGCCGCTGGGTGCTCCTGAATGGCCGCTGGTGCTGGGCACCCGGCCGCTACCAGCGCACCCGCCCGGCGTGGGCGCCGGCCCTGGTGGGCTGGGTCGGCGGCGCCAATTGGCAGCTGACTTTCACGCACGACCACGACCGGCGTCCGCTGCCGGCCCAGGGCTGGTATCCGCTGTCGCCGCGCGACCACTGGGTCCCGCCCTACCGCGCCCGGCCCGAGCACGTGCGTGTGATCACCGGCCAGGAACTTGGCCCGGACCGGCATCACCGCGATTTCCGCCCGCAGGGCGTGACCGTGGTGCCGCAACATGAATTCACGCGCGGCGGCGTGATCGACGTGCCGCGCGCGCCCAAGGCCGGCCTCCCGCCGGGAGGTCTGAGCGCCGCCGTGACCGCCGCGGCCCAGCCCGCGCCGCCGCCGCCCGCCGCGCGCGAGCCGCATCGCCGCCAGCCGGGGGCCGCGACGGTGATACCGTATCGTCCCGGTGTGACGCCGGAGCGTGAACACGAAGACCATGGCCGTCGTCCGCCGCCGTCCGCCTCCCAGCCGGCGCCAGCGCCGCTGGCGCCGCAACCGGGGCAGCCGGCGAATGTCCGGCCGCCGTACGCGCCGCCGCAAGCGGCCCAGCCCGTGCCCGTGCGCCCGCCGTTCGCGCCGCCGGCCGCCCGGCCGCCCTACGCGCCGCAGCCAGCCCAGCCCACCAGCGCGCGGCCGCCGTTTGCGCCGCCCCAGCAGCCGGCGCCATCCGCGCCCGCTCCGCAAGCTGGGCCAGCGGCCACGAGCCAGCCGCCGCTCGCCCAGCCGCCCGGCCATGAGCGCGATGGCCGTCCGGTTCCCGCGCCGCAGGCGGAACGGCCCCACCCGTCCGGGCCGAGCGCCGCCAGCAAGCGCCGCGAGCTGCAGGACGACGGCGCGGACGAGGCGCGCCCCGAGCGCCGTGCGCCCCCGCGGCCAGTAGCGGCCCCGGTCGCCGTGCCGCCCCCGGCGCCGTCGCGCCCCACGCCGCAGCCGCAGGCGGCGCCGCCGCAAGCCAACGCACCCGCTGCGCAGCCGCCGGCCGCGCCCCCCGCGCAGCGGGCGCCCCATCCCGGTCCCGCCCGCAAGAAGGACGATTTGCGCGACGATCGCTGAACGGCTTGTCCCGCCCTGGCGCGTTCTGCACCGCGATTCATGCAGTTCGTCCCAAACCGGTGTCGCGCCAGGGCTTGAATTTGTACAGTGTCACCATCACATCGGCACCAGTGGCAATGTGATTTCCGTTTTGTCCCGCTATTCCATCCCCAAACGCGAATAGTTTCGGCCGGCTTGCACGCCGGCCGCTTTTTTTCCCGGACCCGGACCACAGCGCCGCTCATCCTTGCCGCATTGGCTACAATGGCGGCGTTTGCAGCTTATTTATCTGGAGTGCCACATGTCCTCGCCCGACAACCTCATCGACTACCCGAGCGACTTTCCGATCAAGGTCATGGGCGCCGCGCATGAGGATTTCGCCGCCACCATCGTCGATGTCGTGCTCGAACACGACCCGACCTTCCACATCGGCCGCATGGAAGTGCGTCCTTCCTCGAAGGGCAACTTCACCGGCCTGACCGTGACCGTGCTGGCCACCAGCCGCGCCCAGCTGGACGCCTTATATAAGGCCTTGTCCTCGCACCCGATGGTCAAGGTCGTGCTCTGAGCTAAGGAAGCGCGACCGCAACTGGCTTATAATGGCGGGGCTCCAGCCAACCCCGCTTTCCGATGCAGACCCTCGCGCCTGCGGCCATCCGAGACCTCGGCCGCGCCGATTACGACACCGTCTTTGCCGCCATGCGCGCCTTTACCGACGCGCGCACGCCGGACACGCCCGACGAACTGTGGATCGTCGAGCATCCGCCCGTGTTTACGCTCGGCCTGGGCGCCGACCGCGGCCACGTGCTGGCCGCGCACGACGTGCCGGTGGTGCAGACCGACCGCGGCGGCGAGGTGACCTACCACGGCCCCGGCCAGGTCGTGATCTACCTGCTGATGGACCTGCGCCGCAACAAGCGGGGCGGCAAGCTGTTCGCCCGCCAGTTCGTCAACCGCATCGAGCAGGCGGTGATCGAAGTGCTGCGGGCGTATAATCTTGGCGGCGAGCGCATCGCCGGCGCGCCCGGCATCTATGTGGCGGACGGGCCGAAAAAGGGCGCCAAGATCGCCGCGCTCGGCCTCAAGGTGCGCGGCAACGGCTGCACCTACCATGGCGTGTCGCTGAACGTGGCCATGGACCTGGCGCCCTTCTCCTGGATTAACCCGTGCGGCTATGCGGGCCTGGAGACGGTCGACATGCTCACCCTGGGCGTGCAGGCCGCGCTGCCCGACGTACAACAGGCCCTGGCGCGCGAGCTGCTTGCGCAACTGGCGCCTGAACCGAATCCTGAACCCTGAGTTGATCCCATGACTTCCGACACCAACGCCGCCGCACCGGCTTACGATCCCACCGAAAAACAGAAGGGCGCCAGCAAGACCTCGCGCATTCCGATCAAGATCGTGCCGGTGGAGCAGGCCGAGCGCCTCAAGAAGCCGGACTGGATCCGCGTGCGCGCGGCCACCCATTCGTCGCGCTTCTACGAGATCAAGGACATCCTGCGCGCCAACAAGCTGGTGACGGTGTGCGAGGAAGCGAGCTGCCCGAACATCGGCGAGTGCTTCGGCAAGGGCACGGCCACCTTCATGATCATGGGCGACAAGTGCACCCGCCGCTGCCCGTTCTGCGACGTCGGCCACGGCCGCCCGGACCCGCTGGACAAGGACGAGCCGCTCAACCTGGCCAAGACCATCGCCGCGCTGCGCCTGTCCTATGTGGTGATCACCTCTGTGGACCGCGACGACCTGCGCGACGGCGGCGCCGGCCACTTCGTCGAATGCATCCAGAAGACGCGCGAACTGTCGCCGGGCACCCGCGTGGAAGTGCTGGTGCCGGACTTCCGCGGGCGCCTGACCAAGGCCCTGGAGATCTTCAAGGACGGCCTGCCGGACGTGATGAACCATAACCTGGAAACCGTGCCGCGCCTGTACAAGGAGGCCCGTCCCGGCGCCGACTACCAGAACTCGCTGGACCTGCTGCGCGACTTCAAGGCCATGTATCCGAACGCCGTCACCAAGTCCGGCCTGATGGTCGGACTGGGCGAGACGGACGAGGAGATCCTGGAAGTGATGCGCGACCTGCGCCGGCACAACGTGGACATGCTGACCATCGGCCAGTACCTGGCCCCGTCCAACAGCCACCTGCCGGTGCGCCGCTACGTGCACCCGGACGTCTTCAAGATGTACGAGGAAGAGGCCTACAAGATGGGCTTCGTCCACGCTGCCGTCGGCGCGATGGTGCGCAGCTCCTACCACGCCGACCAGCAGGCCCACGGCGCGGGCGTCACCACGCACGAATAAGCTCCCTACGGCCGGGCGAAAGACCGCATATTTGTTCGATATCATCCAAAGTCGATACTGAGGGAGTGCGATCATGGTCCGTTTAAGCCCTTTGATTTGCGTGCGTGACGTGGAGGCGAGCAGCCGGTGGTATCAGCGCTTGCTGGGGTGTACCAGCGGCCACGGCGGACAGGAATATGAGCGGCTCGATTCGAACGGTGAGCTGGTGCTCCAGCTACACCGCTGGGAGGTAGAGCACGATCATGGCCCCCTCGGCAATCCGGCCCTGCCCATCGCGAACGGCGTTCTCTTGTGGTTCGATCTCGACGATTTCGACGCCGCCGTCGCGCGGGCCGAGGCGATGGGCGTGGAGGTCATCCGCCCGCGCCGCTTCAGCCCCAACGGGAACTGGGAATACTGGCTGCGCGACCCCGACGGCTACACCGTCGTCCTTACCAGTCACCTTCCGAACTGAAAAATCCCGGTAAAGTCCGGCTTAAGGCAGCGGATTTGCGTTCGCGCTAACATGGCCGCTTCCGCAAGGTTCGCTGAGGAGACTGGTGTTGGTATACAAAAGGACACGTGCCGGTGGACTGGCCGTGGCGGTCGCGCTGCATGCGGCGGTGATTCTGCTGCTGTATTTCCAGCGGCCGGAACGCCACGCCGAGCCGGTGGCGGAGACCTGGATCCAACTGGTGAAGGTTCAGCCGCCCAAGCCGCGGCCGGCGCCGCCGGTCGCGGTGGTGCCGGCGCCGCGGCCAAAGCGCGCAGCCGCGCGTCCTGCCCCGGTGCGCGAGACGACGCTGGTCGCCATCCCGGCGGCGCCGACCGAAGCCCCGGCGTCCGTGGCGGACAAGGCGACCGGCATCGACATGGATGCCGCGCGGCGCGTGGCCGCCGAGGTCGCGCGCGAGGAAAACCGGCGCGCGCAAACTCATCCCAACATGCTCAAGACCGAACGGCCCACCAAGCAGGAACGCCTGGCGCGCGCCATCGAGAACGCCCGTAAGCCGGACTGCAAGACCGCCTATGCCGGCGCCGGCATCTTCGCGCTCATCCCCTTGGCCAAGAACGCGCTTTCGAGCGACCCAAGCTGCCGCTGGTGAGCTTAGCTGGCGGCGCATGATAGGATCGGCGCGGGAGGTGCCAAATGGACAAGCTTGCATTCGCCACCGTGCACGGCATGGGACAAACCCTGCCCGGCTACGCGGACAAATTATGGAACGACGTGCGCGCCCGGATCGACATGAGCCGCTTCGACATCGCGTTCGGCAGCATCTACTACCAAAAGCTCCTGCAGGATAACGAGCTCGAAGTCTGGAGCCGGGTGGACCAGCAGGCTAAGGTCCACTACGACGAGATGCGCAAGTTCGTGTTGTTCGGCTTTGGCGACGCGGCCGGACTGGAAAACCGCAAGGAGGACGACGGCTCGGTCTACGAGCTGGCGCAGCTGGCCATCGCGCGCACCTTGCTGGCGCTGCGCGACCGCTGCGGCGCCAGCGTGCCGCTGGTGCTGCTGTCGCATTCGCTCGGCTGCCACGTCATGTCGAGCTACATCTACGACGCGCAGAAGGCGCAGCACGCCCCGGTGCAGGTCGGAATCTGGAAAGACATCCAGCGCCATGCCTTCGACATCAGCGGCCGCCCGCTGCTGACGGCCGACGAAATCGCCTTCCTGCGCTGCGAGACCTGCAAGGGCTGGATCACCACCGGCTGCAATATCCCGATCTTCGTGGCGGCGCACAAGAACATGACCATCATTCCGATCCGTCGCCCCAATCCGCAATTCCGCTGGCTGAACATCTACGACCCGGACGATGTGTTGGGCTGGCCCATGCAGCCGCTGTCGGACGGTTACCGCGCGCTGGTGGAGGACCGCCCGATCAACGCCGGCCGCGGGATGCTCGATTGGGTGCTCAAGAGCTGGAATCCGATGTCGCATGGCTCCTACTGGGAGGACGAAGACCTGCTGCAGCCCTTGGTCGACATGCTGACGAATCCGCAAACTCCGCTATGATGATGCGAACCATTTCAACAGCACGCCGACGATGACAGCCGCACAACGCCACACGCCCGAATCGATGAACGCATTCGGCCAGTCTTATTTCCCCGGTCACCTGGGTATCGAGATCACCCGGGTCGAAGGGGCCGAGGTGGCGGCGCGCCTGCCGGTGCAGCCGCACCTTCTGGCGCCGAACGGCTTCCTGCACGCGGGCGCCGTGGTCACCCTGGCCGATACCGCGGCCGGCTACGCCTGCATTGCCTCCCTGCCGGACGGGGCGAACAGCTTCACCACCATCGAATTGAAATCGAACTTTCTCGGCACCGCGCGCGACGGGGCGATCGAGGCGCACGCCAAGCCGGTGCACCTCGGACGCACCACCCAGGTGTGGGACGTGGTGGTCACCAACGCCGCCAACGGCAAGACCATCGCCCTGTTCCGCTGCACGCAGATGATCCTATATCCGGCATGAGAATCCCCGCCCTCGCCCTGGCCGCCCTGCTGGCGCTGCCCGCCGCGGCCGCGGACAGCCTGTTCGAAGGGCTCGGCGGCAAGGCCGGTATCGGCCGCATCGTCGAGACCTTCGTACCCTTGATCCAGAACGATCCGCGCATCAGCGAGTCGTTCAAGGACACCGACATCAAGAACCTGTCGCTGCGCTTGAAGCAGCAGTTCTGCGAACTGGCTGGTGGCCCGTGCAAGTACGGCGGCAAGGACATGACCACCATCCACGATGGCTTGAACATCACAACCGCCCAGTTCAACGCGCTGGCGGAGGACTTGCAGGACGCCATGGATCGCAACGGCGTGCCAGCGTCCGTACAGAACAAGCTGTTGGCCAAGCTGGCGCCCATGCAGCGCCAGATCGTCACCAAATGAAAGCCGCCTGGATCTTGCTGGCGCTGTGCGGCGCGCTATCCGTCCAGGCCCAGGACATGGGCAAGCTGACGGCGACCGGCGGCGTAAGCCAGGTGGAGGGCGCGGGCGGCGGCGGCCTCGTGCCGTGGGCCCTGATCACCGGCTACGGCACGCGCGACAGCTGGGGCGCCAACGCTCATGCCACGCTGGTGCGCACCCAGGACTACGCGCTCGATAGCGCCGGCGTGGCGCTTGGACTGGCCGACCGCGTCGAAATCTCCCTCGCGCGGCAGGAGTTCCGCGGTTCGCGCGCGCCGCTGGACCAGCTGCGCATCCGCCAGGACATCGCGGGCGTCAAGCTGCGCGTGGCGGGGGATGCCGTGTACGGGCAGGACGAGGCATTGCCGCAGATCGCCGTGGGCGTCATGGTCAAGCGCAACCGCGGCGTCGACGGCCTGGGCGCGCTGGGTGTCGGCAAGGTTACGCAGCTGGGGGCGCGCAGCGAAAACGGGGTCGACTATTACGTCGCCGCGACCAGGATCGACCTGGCCCGCAGCCTGCTGTGGAACGCCACGCTGCGCGCCACCAAGGCGAACCAGCTAGGCCTGCTCGGCTTCGGCGGCGACCAGGGCGGCGGCTACCGCGCGCAGCTCGAGCTGTCCGGCGCGTATCTGGTGCACCGGCGCCTGGTGGCGGGCGCGGAATACCGGATGAAGCCAGCCAATCTCGGCGTCGATCCGGAACAGGATGCGTGGGATGTGTTTGTCGCCTGGTTCCCGTCCAAGCGCTGGTCGCTGACGGCGGCGTATGTCTCGTTGGGGCAGATCACGGTGTTCAACCCCACGCGCCAGCGCGGGCTCTACCTGTCCGCCCAGGCGGGATTCTGATCAGCTCTTGAGGGCTTTTTCGAGCAGGGCGTGTAGTTCCGCGAACTGCGGCTCGCCCACGTAGCGTTTGAGGATCTTGCCGTCCTTGCCGATGACGAAGGTGGTCGGCGTCAGGGCCACGTTGCCGTAGGCCTTGGCCGCGGCGCCGTTCACGTCCAGCGCCACCTTGAACGGCAGCTTGCGCGTCTCGGTGAAGTTGACCACGTAGCTGGGCGGATCGTAGCTCATGGCCACGGCCACGAATTCCAGGCCCTGGTCCTTGTACTTGTTGTAGGTCTCGACCATCTGCGGCATCTCGTGCACGCAGGTGGTGCAGGAGGTGGCCCAGAAGTTGACCATCACGACCTTGCCGCGCAGGCTCTGGGTCGTGATCGGCGCACCCTGGATGGAGCTGAAGGTGACGTCCGGCGCCGCCTTGCCGCTGCCGAGCATCCACGCGCCGGCGCCGCCCAGTGCGAGCACCACGGCGGCGATGGCGGCAAGTTTGGTCCCGTTCTTCATGACGTCGATTATAGTCCTCAGGCGGCCGGCTGCTTGGCCGCGGGCTGCAGGGCCTTCAGTTCTTCCTCGGTGATGTACTCGAACACCTTGACCACCTTGGACACGCCGGACACGCCGCGCGCCACGTCGGCGGCGATCTGTCCTTCGTGGGCCGTGACGCGGCCCATCAGGTAGACCACGCCGCGCTCGGTGACGACCTTGACCGTGGTGGCGGAGATCTCGCGGTTGTCGACCAGGCTGGCCTTGACCTTGGTGGTGATCAGGGTGTCGGACGAGCGCGAGGTATAGCTGGACGGGCCGGCGATTTCCAGCTCGTTCACGACACCCTGCACGCCTTCGATGCTGCGCACGTCTTTTTCGACGGCGGCCTTCATCGCATCGTCCTTCACTTCGCCGGTCAGGAGCACCTTGCGGTTGTAGCTATTGATGTTGACATGGCCGGCGTCGCCGGTGATCTTGGGAATGCGCACTTCGGCCTTGACCGCGATGGCCTTGTCCTCGGTCTGCGCGCCGTAGGTACGGCGGTCCGCCGTCGCCACCGCGCCCACGACAGCGCTGCCGACGACCATCTCGACACAGCCGGACAGCGACGCCAGCAGCGCCGCGCACAATACCGTTTTTGCCAGCACGTGGCCGGATTGGGTCATTCCTCTTCTCCTCCGAACAGGGCGACGTCGATGCCGTCGCAAATGCAGTGAATGGTGGTCAGGTGGACCTCCTGGATGCGGGCGGTACGCGCATGCGGCACGTTGATATGCACGTCGGCGTCGGTCAGCATCTTGCCCAGAGCGCCGCCGTCCTTGCCGGTCATGGCCACGATGCGCATCTCGCGCTCCAGCGCCGCTTCCACCGCGGCCACCACGTTGCCGGAGTTGCCGGACGTGGAAATGGCCAGCAGCACGTCGCCCGGCTGGCCGAAGGCCTGCACCTGCTTGGCGAAGATCTCGCGGTAGCTGTAGTCGTTGCCGACCGCCGTGATGATCGAGGTGTCGGTGGTCAGGGCGATGGCGGGCAGGGGGTTGCGCTCGCGCTCGAAGCGGCCGACCAGTTCGGCCGCGAAGTGCTGGCAGTCGGCGGCGGAACCGCCATTGCCGCACGCGAGAATCTTGTTGCCGTTGGCGAGGGCCGTGAACATCAGGTCGATGGCCTGGGCGATGGGCTGCGCCAGGGTGTTCGCGCACTGGATCTTCAGTTCGGCGCTCTCGTGAAAGTGGGCAAGAATGCGTTGGGTAGTCATAGTCGCCGATTATAGTGCAGCGGCAACCGTGGCCAGCTCAAGCACTGAAAAAAATGCTTACATTTCAATCCACTTGGATGGCGTCGCGCAGCCAGTCGAGGTGCTCGCCGTCGATGGCGATGACGTCGAAGCGGCAGGGCGGCAGGCGCTCGCAGCGCAACAGCCACCAGCGCGCGGCGCATACCAGGCGGCGGATCTTGGCCGGGCCGATGCTGGCGGCCGCGCCCCCGTGCTGCGGATCGTCGCGCTGGCGCACCTCGACGAACACCACGGTGGCGCCGTCGCGCATGACGAGATCGATCTCGCCGCCGGCGCAGCGGAAATTTGCCTCGATCAGGGTCAGCCCGCGCGCACGCAGCCAGGTCAGGGCGTACTGTTCCCAGTAGCGTCCCTGCTCCTGTTGCGGTGAGCGTTTCTGTGGCCACATGCACGCTTGGACCGGCGTCCCGGAACAAAGTTCAGCGCAGGCGGCAGGCCGGGCCCTGCGACTGTTCGTTGACCAGCCGGATATAGGCGGCGACGGGTGGCCAGCCGAGTGCCTTGCGCCGGGCGTCCACGGCGGCAAGGTCGTCCACCGGTTCCAGCGTGTATTCGCATGCGCCGGACTGCCTGAGCTGGGTGCCGTAGCGCTGAGGCTGGTGTTTGCTCAGCGCCAGGCGGTCGGAGAAATAGGCGAGATGGCTGGCGGGGAGGTCGCCGGCTGCCACGCCGCGTTCCAGTAAGGTCAGCACTGTCTCGCGGAAGGCAAGATCGGCATCGGCATGCTGGGCCAGGAGCCAGGCATCGTCCACTGCCATCGTCCCGTGCGTGGAGCGGGACGGCCATCCGCACGCCGCCACCAGGGCCTTGAGACGTGCGGTATTGACGCGATCGACCAGCATGGTCTGGCGCACGACGAGCGGGAGCTCCGCTTCGCTTTTCGCATGGACCGGGATTTGCACTTCGTTCCAGTGTTCACGCATGGCCTGGTCCACCTCGGCCATGATGCGCAGCTGGTGCGCGTAAGTGTCGCAGGAGCCTGAAGCGGCGGCGGGGAGGATGGCCAGTGCGGCGCATCCGGCAAGAAGCTGACGGAGCATGCGGCTATTGGATGGGGGAAACATTTTCGAAGCCGCCCAGGCGGTAGGTGGCCGTGCTGGCGCGGCGCTCGAAGTGGAGGGCGCCGCCGACCGGCCGCACCGTCAGCAGGCCCGTGACGCCATCGAACCGCACCGGCTGGCCGGGGTGGAGCAGCATCTCGCGCGCCAGCCGGTAGGCGTCGATGCCGAGTGCATACAGGCGGTCCAGGTCGGGCGCGAGCTCGTAGGCGGCGCGGCGCGGATAGGCCATGACGGCCGGGTGATCGGGCTGCAGCTCCCACGGCAGGTCCAGCAGGCGCATGCCGTTCAGTTCCACCAGCGGCAGCCCGACATTGCGGCCGGGGTTGGCGGCGGCGGTGGCGAAGAATGGCAGGCCGAGCCCGCAGGCGCCGCGCACCTCGCGCGCCTGTTCCGGCTCCAGCGCGGCGAACACGAGGGCGGTCTTCTCCTGCTGCACCAGCTGCGGCAGCTGGGCCAGCGAGTCGTCCGCGATCAGCCCCAGGCTGGTGTCGAGCTCCAGGCTGGAGGCGCTGCGCCCTAGTCCCCGCCACTGGGCGAGGAAGGCGGCGGCCACCCGTCGCTGCCAGGGGGCGGTGCCGGAAACGATGAGGGCCTTGCCTTGCGGCTGGGCGCTATCGGCCCAGTCGGCGATGCGGCGCGCGTCCTCGTCCAGCGCGAGGCCGATCGACAGCATGTGGGCCGGCAGGGGCGCCGCGTCCGGACCGGGCGTGTTGAGGGCGATGGTCGGCTTGCCCGCCGCCGGGCTGGCGGCCACCGCGGCCACGGCGCTGCGCGCCAGGGGGCCGACCACCAGGTCGGCCCGGTCTGCGGCGGCGCGGTAGGCGTCCAGGGCTTCCTGCTGGCCGCCGCCGGTCTCGACCACCTCGACCGTGAAGCCGGCCTGGTCGCGCTGCCAGGCGGTCATGACGCCGTCGCGCACGGCCTCGGCGGCGGCGCGCAGGCCCTCCGCGCGCAGCGGCAGCATGACGACGATGCGCTGCGGCGCACTTGCCACCGGGGCCGCGCTCGCGCACAATCGCCCGGGTTCGCCGCAGCTTTGCCCGGCGCCGCCCAGCAGCAGCACGGCGGCCAGGGCCGCCAGGCACTTCGTCACCCTAGCCAGCATTCCACCTCCATGACCGATCCCCAGCCGAGCACGCTCATCCAGTTCCCCGTGATGGCGGAGCCCGCCAACCAGACCTATCCTACTGCAACGCTGTATGTGGTGGCTACGCCGATCGGCAACGTGACCGACGTGACCCTGCGCGCCCTGCACCTGCTGGCGCTGGCCGATGTGGTGGCCTGCGAGGACACGCGCAAGACCGGCGCCCTGCTCGGCCGCTTTGGCCTGGACAAGCAGCTGATCGCGGCGCACCAGCACAACGAGCGCGAAGTGGCCGAGCGTCTCATCGAGCGGCTGCGCGCGGGGGCGCGGGTGGCGCTGGTGTCGGACGCGGGCACGCCGGCCGTGTCCGATCCGGGCGCGCGCATCGTGGACGCGGTGCGCGCGGCGGGCCTGCACGTGGTGCCGCTGCCGGGCGCCTCGGCGGTGGTCACGGCGCTGTCGGCCAGCGGCCTGGTGAACGACCAGTTCCGCTTCGTCGGCTTTCTGCCGGCCAAGTCCAAGCAGCGCGCCGATGCCCTGGCCGCGTTGGCGCGCGAGCCGGCCACCCTGGTGTTCTACGAAGCTCCGCACCGCATTGCCGACTGCGTGGCGGCGCTGGCCGAGGCCTTTCCGGCCGAGCGCCAGGTGGTGCTGGCGCGCGAGCTGACCAAGATGTTCGAGGAGATCCACCGCTGCCCGCTGGGCGAGGCCCTGAGCTGGATCAAGGCCGACGCACACCGCGAGCGCGGCGAATTCGTGGTCCTGGTCGAGGGCGCGCCGGCCGCCGCCGACGCCCAGGAAGCGGAAGGCGAGCGCGTGTTGCAGATTCTGCTGGCCGAGCTGCCGGTCAAGCAGGCGGCCGCATTGGCGGCCCAGATTACCGGGCTCAAGAAGAATTCCCTGTACGACAGGGCGCTCCAGATCAAAGGTGCGCGCGAATAATCGGGGAACTTTCCCGACGGCGCCGGTCCAACGGGGTGACACGGGCCGCGCAGCGGACGTGGCGGGTTTCGGGGGTGCTCCGTTCCCTGCCGGTTCGTGTCTCCTTGCCCCTCAGGTTGCCCTCGGCCTGTAAATGCGGTACTATTGTGTCTCATCGGAGTGTGGCGCAGCCCGGTAGCGCATCTGGTTTGGGACCAGAGGGTCCAAGGTTCGAATCCTTGTACTCCGACCAAGTTTCATCAAGAAAGGCCGACTCGTTCGGCCTTTTTTGTTGCCCACACATTTTGAGATCGGTCGTCATACAACTGACAAGAGTGCGGAAAACTCGTATAGTCACGCCATGACGAACGCCGCCACCCTGCCCGAACCCACCTTCCGCAAGAAATACCGCAACCTTGCCGAGGTCGTGGTGGAGAGTATTTCCGCCGCCATCCACAGTGGCGCACTCAAACCGGGCGACAAGCTGCCGACCGAGTCGGCCATCATGGAGCAGTACGGCGTGAGCCGCACCGTGGTGCGCGAGGCCATCTCGCACCTGCAGGCGGCCGGTCTGGTCAAGACCCGGCACGGGATTGGCACCTTCGTGCTCGACAAACCCGCCGCCCCGCTTGGGATCGCGCGCGAGCAGATCGTCACCATGCGCGACGTGCTCGACATCCTCGAGCTGCGTATCAGCATGGAGACGGAGGCGGCCTGGCTCGCGGCCACCCGCCGCAGCGAAGACCAGCTGGCGGCCCTGCGGACGGTGCTGGCGGAAATGGCCGAGACCGGCGCCGCCGGCGCCAGCACGGTCGAGGCGGACCGCCAGTTCCATCTGCTGATCGCCCAGTCGACCGGCAATCGCTATTTCGTCGACATCCTGGCCCAGCTCGGCAACGCCATCATTCCGCGTGCCCGCCTGAACACCACCCGCCTGTCCGCGGGCGACAGCCCGGCCGCCTACCTGCAACGGGTCCAGCGCGAGCACGAAGACATCGTCAATGCCATTGCCCGGCGCGACCCGGAAGGGGCGCGCGCCGCCATGCGCACCCATCTTTCCAACAGCCGCGAGCGCCTGCGCCTGGCCAGCGCCGCCCTGGAAGCCGGCGCCGGCTGAATCCCGGCGCCATATTTCGCTTGCCTTCGTTCCGTTTGAGTTGTACGATGACATACAACATAACACTTGAAACCGGAGCCTCCATGTCCCCCAATGAACTCAAACAGACCCTGTCGGCTGGCCTGCTGTCCTTCCCCGTCACGGATTTCGATGCCCAGGGCAACTTCCGTTCCGATACTTACGCCCAGCGCCTGGAATGGCTGGCTCCGTACGGGGCCAGCGCCCTGTTCGCCGCCGGCGGAACCGGGGAGTTCTTCTCGCTCACGCCGGACGAGTACAGCGGCGTGATCCGGACCGCCGTCGACACCTGCCGCGGCAAGGTGCCGATCCTGGCCGGCGCCGGCGGTCCGACCCGCGTTGCCATCGCCTACGCCAGGGAAGCCCAGCGCCTGGGCGCGGCCGGCATCTTGCTGCTGCCCCACTACCTCACCGAAGCCAGCCAGGAGGGCCTGGTCGCCCACGTCGAGCAGGTCTGCAAGTCGGTCGACATTGGCGTGGTCGTCTACAACCGCGGGGTGTGCCGCCTGACTCCCGCTTCGCTGGCCGTGCTGGCCGAGCGTTGCCCGAACCTGATCGGCTTCAAGGACGGCATCGGCGACATCGAGCTGATGGTCTCGATCTGGCGCCGCATGGGGGACCGTTTCAGCTACCTGGGCGGCCTGCCCACGGCGGAGGTGTATGCGGCCGCCTACAAGGCGCTTGGCGTGCCGGTGTATTCCTCGGCCGTCTTCAACTTCATGCCCAAGCTCGCGATGGACTTCTACCACGCCGTCGCCGCCGACGACAGCGCGACCATGAATCGCCTGCTGGACGACTTCTTCCTGCCCTACCTGGAAATCCGCAACCGCAAGCAGGGCTACGCCGTCTCGATCGTGAAGGCCGGCGCGCGCCTGGTCGGCCACGACGCCGGGCCGGTGCGCCCGCCCCTGTCCGACCTTTCCGGCGAAGAGTGCGAAATGCTCGAGCGCCTGATCCGCAAACAGGGCGCGCAATGAAGGTGCTGGGAGAAATGATCATCGGCCGCCGGACCGTGTTCGGTACGGGCGGCACCATGCGCGCCATCGCGCCGGCCACCGGTGCGCCTTTCGGCGGCGCATTCGGCCTGGCCACGCCGGACGACGTGGACGCGGCCTGCGAGCTGGCGCAAGCCGCGTTCGACCCCTACCGGGCGCTGGCGCCGGAAGTGCGGGCCCGCTTCCTCGAAGCGATCGCCGACCGCATCCTCGGACTGGGCGGGGCGCTGATCGAACGCGCCATGCAGGAGACGGGCTTGCCGCTGGCCCGCCTCGAAGGCGAGCGTACGCGCACCGTGAACCAGTTGCGCCTGTTCGCCAGGGTGGTCCGCGACGGCTACTGCCACGGCGCGACGCTCGATGGCGCGCTACCGGATCGCGTTCCGCCGCGTCCCGACCTGCGTTTGCGCAGGATTGGCCTCGGCCCGGTCGCTGTCTTCGGCGCCAGTAACTTCCCTCTCGCGTTCTCGGTGGCCGGCGGCGATACCGCCTCCGCGCTCGCCGCCGGCTGCCCGGTGGTGGTGAAGGGCCACGGCGCCCACCCCGGTACGTCCGAACTGGTGGGCCGCGCCGTGCAGCAGGCTGCGATCGACACCGGCATGCCGGAGGGCGTGTTTGCACTGCTCTTCGGCGAGGGACGCGCCATCGGCCAGCAGCTGGTGAGCCACCCCGCCATCAAGGCGGTCGGCTTCACCGGCTCGCGGGCGGGCGGCCTGGCGCTGCTGCGTACGGCCGCCGCGCGGCACGAACCGATCCCGGTCCACGCCGAAATGAGCTCGATCAATCCGGTGTTCCTGCTGCCCGGCGTGCTGGCCGGCGACAGTGCCCCGCTCGCCTTGGCCTACGCCGATTCGCTGACCCTGGGCGCCGGCCAGTTCTGCACAAATCCGGGGCTGGTGCTGGCGCTGGAAGGCGCGGACCTGGACCGTTTCACGGCGGCGGCCGCCGCCGCGCTGCAAGCCAAGGACGGCGCCACCATGCTCACGCCCGGCATCCACCAGGCCTACCAGGCCGGCCTGGCGCGCCTGGACCAGATGGACGGCGTCAGCCTGCTCGCGCGCGGCCGTGCGGGCGCGGGCGCCTGCCCGGCGCAGCCCGCACTGTATGCATGCTGCGGCGACACTTTCCTGGCCGTGCGCGCGCTGGCGGACGAGAATTTCGGCCCCAGCGCGGTACTGGTCCGCTGCCGCGACTTTGCGCAGATGCGGGCCATCGCCGAGCGCTTGGAAGGCCAGCTCACCGCCACCATCCACATGGCCGATGGCGACGCGGACCTGGCGCGGGCGCTGCTGCCAACGCTGGAGCGCAAGGCGGGCCGCGTGCTGTTCAACGGTTTTCCGACCGGAGTCGAAGTCGCGCACGCGATGGTGCATGGGGGGCCGTTCCCGGCCACCTCGGACAGCCGCACCACCTCGGTCGGCGCCGCCGCGATCGAACGCTTCCTGCGCCCCGTGTGCTGGCAGAACGCGCCGGCGGAGCTCCTGCCACCGGAGCTCGCCGATGCCAATCCGCTGCACCTGGCGCGCATCGTGGACGGCACGCTACGATTGCCCCAATGAGGGAACGCGCTGCGCCGGAAGCGGGAGGAGACACCCGCGGCGCAGCGTCCGAATAACGATAGACGAGGCATCCCCCCATGAACCAGCCCACGACCGGCAGCTACCGCTGGACCATCTGCGCCCTGCTGTTCTTCGCCACCACCGTCAACTATCTCGATCGCCAGGTCCTGAGCCTGCTCGCGCCGGCGCTCTCGCAGGAATTCGGCTGGTCGAACACGGACTACGCCAACATCACCGCCGCCTTCCAGTTCGTCTATGCGCTGGCGATGCTGTTCGCCGGCCGTTTTATCGACCGCATCGGCACCAAGCGCGCCTTCGCCATCGCCATCGTCGTGTGGTCGCTGGGCGCGATCCTGCACGCGGCGGCGGAGCCGGCCGGCCGGATCGGCGTGGCGCTCGGTTTTGCGGCGCCGGCATCGGTGCTGGGCTTCATCCTCGCGCGCGCCGTGCTGGCCCTGGGCGAGGCCGGCAACTTCCCGGCCGCGATCAAGGCCACCGCCGAATACTTTCCGCAGCGCGAGCGCTCCTTCGCCACCGGCATCTTCAACTCCGGCGCCAACGTGGGCGCGATCCTGGCGCCGCTCACCGTGCCCTGGATCGCCGCGCACTGGGGCTGGCAGGCCGCCTTCGTCGCCATCGGTGCGATCGGCTTTCTGTGGCTGATCCTGTGGCAGGTGTACTACGATGCGCCCGAACGCCAGGCGCGCCTGACGCCTGCCGAGCGCGCCTACATCCAGCAGGACCAGGATGCCGCGCCGGCCGCCGCCAGCGGTGCGCAGGTGTCCTGGCCGCGCCTGCTGGCCTACCGCCAGACCTGGGCCTTCGCCGCCGGCAAATTCCTCACCGACGGCGTGTGGTGGTTCTACCTCTTCTGGCTGCCCAAGTACCTGGCGGCGCAGTACGGCATCGGCAGCACCGATCTGTCCCTGCCGCTGGCGGTCCTGTACAGCCTGACCATGATCGGCAGTATCGGCGGCGGCTGGTTCCCTGCCATTTTCATGCGCCGCGGCTATTCGCCCTACGACGGGCGCATGCGCGCCATGTTGGCGATCGCCTTCTTTCCGCTGGCGGTGCTGCTGGCCCAGCCGCTCGGCTACCTCGGGTTCTGGATGCCGGTGCTGCTGATCGGCGTCGGCGCCGCGGCCCACCAGGCCTGGTCGGCCAATCTGTTCACCACCGTGTCGGACATGTTCCCCAAGCGGACCGTCGGCACCGTGATCGGCATCGGCGGCATGGCTGGCGGCATCGGCGGCGTGTTGATCTCCAAGCTTGGCGGCTGGGTGTTCGACTATTACACGGCCCGCGCTTCCCTGGCGACCGGCTACATGGTCATGTTCGCCATCTGCGCGCTTGCGTACCTGGTCGCATGGTGCATCATGAAGGCCTTGGTTCCCGCTTATCGCCCGATCGACGATCTATGAGCAATTTCGATGCGGTTCCCGCGCCCGCCTGCGCCGTCGGCGAGAGCCCGTTCTGGCACGCTCGGGAACAAGCCTGGTACTGGGTCGACATTCCCGGCCGCGCCGTCTGGCGCTACGATCCGGCCAACGGCGCCCTGCGCAGCTGGACGACGCCCCAGATGGTGGCCTGCATCGCGCCGATGGCGTCCGGCGGCCTGATTGCAGGGATGGAGACGGGCCTGTTCCACCTGGCCCTCGGCGCAGCGCAGGAGGCGCTGGCCACGCCCCTGGCGGCCCCGGATGGCCTCGGACCTGGCATGCGCTTCAACGACGGACGCTGCGACCGGCAGGGCCGGTTCTGGGCCGGCACCATGGTGATGGACATGGCAGCGGCCCGCGCGGACGGAAAACTGTACCGCTACGACGAGCGCGGCTTGTCGGCGCCGGTGCTGGACGGCCTGCTGACCCAGAACGGCCTCGCGTGGTCGCCGGATGGCCGCACCATGTACCTGTCCGATTCCCATCCGCGCAGCCAGACGGTATGGGCCTTCGACTACGACTGCGCGAGCGGGGTGCCGTCGCGCCGCCGGGTCTTCATCGACATGCACCAGTATCCGGGCCGCCCGGACGGCGCCGCGATGGACACGGACGGGTGTTACTGGACTTGCGCCAACGATGCCGGGCTGCTGCTGCGCTTCGCGCCGGACGGCCGGCTGGACCGGCGCATCGAGGTGCCGATGTCCAAGCCGGCCATGTGCAGTTTCGGCGGTGCGGACCTGGACACGCTGCTGGTGGTCTCGATCAGTGCGGTCCAGCCGCCCGGTGCTCCCTGGGCCGGCACGGCGATCCTGTTGCGGCCAGGCGCGCAAGGCACGCCCGAAGCGATGTTCCGTGCCTGAGGCGCGCGCCGAGCCTTGGGGCACGACCGCGTCCGGCGCTCCGGCCGCGCGTATCGTCCTCGAAAACGCCGTCGGCACGCGGGCCGTGTTCACCGAGTTCGGCGCGACGCTGTGCGCGCTGCATGTGCCGGACCGCGCCGGCGGCTTTGCCAACGTGGTGCTGGGCCTGCCGTCATTGGCTGCCTATGAAGCCAGCCGCCGGCGCATGGGCTGTGTGATCGGCCGCTACGCTGGTCGAATCGGGGGCGCTTCCTTCGAACTGGATGGCAAGTCCTATCGGCTGCACCGCGGCCCCGCGGGGCCCGCCTTGCATGGCGGCCCGGACGGCTTCGACCGGCGCCTCTGGAAGCATTGCTTGCATGTGGACCGGCGTGGGGCGCAGGTGGGCTTCGTGCTCGTGAGTCCGGACGGTGACCAGCGCTTTCCGGGAACGCTGGAAGTGGAAGTGAGTTATCGCCTGCCGCTCGAGCGGCACGCCCTGGAGATCTCCTATCGCGCGCGCACCGATGCGCCCACCGTGATCAATCTTACCAACCACGCCTTCTTCAACCTGCGCGGTGCGGGCGCACAAGGATTGCGCAGCCACCGCTTCCGCATCGACGCCAGCCGCATCGCGCACACCGACTTGCTGGGCGTGCCGACCGGCGTCCTCGACCCGGTTGCGGGCACCGATGCCGATTTCACCCGCCTGCAAGCATTGCGCGCGGCAGCGGGCCATGACTGCAGCTACGTGTTCGACGACGCGCGCAGCGTGCTGCGCCCGGTGGCGCTGATCGAGGAAACGGAGAGCGGCCGGCGCATGGCGGTTCACACGACCGAGCCGTCCGCGCAGTTCTTCACCGGGAACGGCTTCGATGGCAGTGAAACCGGCGCGGAAGGCCGCGCCTATCTTCGCCACGACGGTTTCGCCTTCGAGACCCAGCATCTGCCGGATAGCCCGAACCATCCTTCGTTCCCCACCACCGCGCTCTATCCGGGCCAGGAATACCGCTCCGTCACGATTCTTGAATTCACGGCCTGAAGCTCACTCGAGCGGGTAATGCGGGCCGGCGGTGACGAAGGGGCCGCCCTGGTAGACGGTGGCCGGATCGTCGCGCCGCGGACGTTCCGCCGTCGCCGGAAACAGGTGTGCGAATTGCGCGGAGCTGTCCTTGGGCCGGTAGCCGAGGAAGGCGGCTTCCCGGTTGTCCCACCAGCTGGACGGATTGGCGGAGGCGCCGAACACGATCGCATGTCCCACGCGCGGGGCGAACAGGGCGCAGCGCACCAGCTCCGTCATGTCGTCGTAGCTCAGGTAGGTGCTCATCATGCGCACGTTGCGCGGCTCGGGAAAACTGGATCCGATGCGCAGGCAGACCGTCTCCAGGCCGAAACGGTCGTAGTAGAAGCGCGACAGCGACTCGCCGAAGCACTTCGACACGCCGTAAAAGCTGTCCGGCCGCACCGGATCGTTCGCGTCGATCACGTCGGTGGTCTTGTAGAAGCCCACGGTATGGTTCGAGCTGGCGAAGACGATGCGGCCGGTGCCCTTGCGGTGCGCCGCCTCGTACAGGTTGTAGGTGCCGAGGATATTCGCCTGCATGATCTGCTCGAACGGATGTTCGGTCGAGATGCCGCCGAAGTGGATGACCGCGTCCACGCCTTCCAGCAGGGACAGCACGGCTTGCTTGTCGGCCAGGTCGCAGCGCACCACTTCCTCGTCCGGGCCGGCGGGCCCGATGTCGCTGATGTCGGACAGGCGCACCGTTCTGGCCCACGGCTTGATGCGCTCGCGCAGGATGCGCCCGAGGCCGCCCCCGGCGCCGGTGAGCAGGATGCGGTTGAACGGTTGTTGGATCGGATCGTTGTGCATGATGTGCTCTTTCGTTCAGGTCACAGGCGCCGGATTGAACAGCACCAGGTCGTTCTTCAGATTCCAGCGTTCGGCCCAGGTCTTACGGCCGCTGGCTACGTCCAGCAGCAGGCGGAACAACTCCCAGCCCACTTCCTCGATGGTCGCCTCCCCGCTGGCGATGCGGCCCGCGTTCACGTCCATCAGGTCGTGCCAGCGCCGCGCCAGGTCGTTGCGGGTCGCGACCTTGATTACCGGGACCGGGGCCAGGCCATAGGGCGTGCCGCGGCCGGTGGTGAATACGTGCAGGTTCATTCCGGCTGCCGCCTGCAGGGTGCCGCAAATGAAGTCGCTGGCCGGCGAGGCAGCGAAGATCAACCCCTTTTTTGCGGACAGCTTCTCGCCCGGCGCCAGGACACCCGCGATCGGTGCGCTGCCTGACTTGATGATCGAACCCATCGCCTTTTCCACGATGTTCGACAAGCCGCCCTTCTTGTTGCCCGGTGTCGTATTCGCGCTACGGTCCACGCCGCCGCGCTTGAGGTAGGCGTCGTACCATGCCATCTCGCGCACCAGCGCCTGCGCCACTTCCGGCGTGGACGCGCGCGCGGTAAGCTGGTCGATGCCGTCGCGTACCTCGGTCACTTCCGAGAACATGACGGTGGCCCCGGCGCGCACCAGCAGGTCGGTCGCGAAGCCGACGGCCGGATTGGCCGTCACGCCGGAGAAGGCGTCCGAGCCGCCGCACTGCACGCCGACCACGAGGTCCGAAGCGGGACAGCTCACGCGCCGGCGCTTGTTCAGTTCCTCGAGCTGCCTCTCGGCCTGGCGCATGATGGACTCGATCATCGACATGAAGCCCACATGGCCGGCGTCCTGCAGGCAGACGTGGGGCAGCTCGCGATCCTGCAGGAGCGGGATCGATCCCTTCGGGAACAGGCGCGCCGGCTGCAGCTTCTCGCAGCCCAGGCTCACCAGCAGCGCCTGCCCGCCGAAATTCGGATTCTGCGCCAGGTTGCGCACGGTACGGATGGGGATCTCCGCGTGCGGCGCGTCGATCGCGACCCCACAGCCGTAGGTGTGCTCCAAGCCGACCACGTCGTCCACGTTCGGAAAACGCGGCAGCAGTTCGCGCCGGATGCGTTCGACCGCCACTTCCACCACGCCCGCCACGCACTGCACGGTGGTCGTGATGGCCAGCAGGTTGCGGGTGCCGACCGATCCGTCCGGATTGCGGAAGCCCTCGAAGCTGAAGCCTTCCAGCGGCGGCAGCGGCGCAGCGGGCGCGGTCGCCACCGGCAGGTTGTCGAGCGAGCGCGCGGGGGGCAGGCGCACCACCCCTTCGTGGATCCAGCCGCCGCGCGGAATGGGGCGCGCGGCATGGCCGATGGTGACGTTGTAGCGCACGATGCGTTCGCCCTCGGCCAGGTCGGCCAGGGCCAGCTTGTGCCCCTGCGGGATGGTTTCCGCCAGCACCAGTCCGCATTCGAAGACGGTGCCGGCCGGCAGGCCGCCATCGTTGGCGACGATGGCGACGTTGTCCTCCGGGCGCATGCGGATGTAGAACGGTCGCGTGGCCCCGGGGGCCGCGATGGGTGTCATGAGATTCTCCTTGGTGGCCGGTCTGGCCGGCTCCTTAAGTGGTCAGGCCACTTTGGCGGCCTTGCCGCCCGGGGCGCAGCGCCATCGTGTTGGGCAAGTATGACAGCTTCAAAAAAATTTGGCTAGTCCAGATTGCAAAAGTGGTCTAACCACTTTAGAATGGCCTGACCAACTACAAAAGTGCGGACATGCTCAAGAAATCCCCCTTCGCCGCAGCACCCCAGGCCGACAGCGCCGGTCACGAGCCGCGCCTGTACCGGGTGGTGGCCGACCGCATCGTGCGCCTGATCGCGGACCAGGGCATCGCCCCCGGCGAGCGCCTTCCCGCCGAGCGCGAGCTGGCCACCCAGTTGGAAGTGAGCCGCGCTTCCGTGCGCGAGGCCTTGATCGCGCTCGAGTTGGGCGGCGTGATCGAAGTGCGGGGCGGCTCCGGCGTGTACGTCTGCGAGGCGGCGCCGGTGCCAGTGTCCGAGGCGGGGCCCGGCCCATTCGAAGTGCTGTCCGCCCGCCGCCTGATCGAACCGGAAGTGGCAGCCATTGCCGCCCGCGTGGCGACCGACGGCGCCATCGACGCCATCCTGGAGGCGGTGCTGGAGATGGAAAAGCATCACGCCGACCGTTCCAGCAACGAGCAGGCGGACAAGAACTTTCACCTGTCGATCGCTCGCGCCACCGGCAATAGCGCCCTGGTCGGCACGATCGAGTATCTCTGGAACCAGCGCGGCCGCCTTTGGCACAAGCTGAAGGAGCATTTTCAAACGGAGGATCTGCGCCAGAACACCCTGAGCGACCACCGAAAGATTGTTGCGGCCATTGCCGCCCACGATCCGGCCGAGGCCAAGCGCGCCATGCGTTCCCATCTGGAGCGGGTGACGCGCACCTTCTCGCGCGGCTAGATCGAGAACCAACTCCTGACCGTCCGGACCTCGGCCGACGCCCAATCGGCCCTCGTCACGGTGGCGCGAGACACGCGAGGTGTCTCATCCAATTTTAAAAATTTGAGGAGATACCATATGTCCAAGCGTCACGGCACGGGGCGTTGTCTCGCCCTTTCATCGATCACCCTCGGCGTTCTGGCCCTGGTCAACCAGGCGTCGGCGCAGCAGGCCGACGCCAGCGTGGCCCGCGTCGAAGTCACCGGTTCGAGCATCAAACGCGCCGCTAATGAGGAAGCGCTCCCGGTTTCCGTCGTCAAGGCCGAAGAGATGGATCAGCGCGGCATGACCACCCTGGCCGACCTGATGATGGCCATCCCGCAGTCGCTGTCGCTGGCGCCGTCCAACGCCGGCTCCGGCACCAACATCAACATGCGCGGCCTGGGCGTGAACCGGACCTTGGTGCTGTTGAACGGACGCCGCCTCGCCAATGAGGCGATCTCGGACGGTTACGCCAACCTGGACGTGATCCCCAAGAGTGCCCTGCAGCGCGTGGAAGTGCTGCGCGACGGCGCATCTTCGATCTACGGTTCGGACGCGATCGGCGGCGTGGTCAACTTCATCACGCGCCCGTCGTTCAACGGAGCCCAGGTGACCTTGCAGGGCACCCGGCCGCAGCACTCCGGCGGCGGCGACGAGCAGCGCGCCAGCTTCATCGTCGGCCGCGGCGATCTCGCGGTGGACGGCTGGAACGTGTACGCCACCTTCGACGGCCACCGCCGCAGCCGCCTGCTGGCATCTGACCGGGACTGGATGTCCAGCCCGGAACTCATGACCAGCATCGGCCGCGCACCCAGCCTGGCTTCCGGCGGCTATGCCATGCCTGCCAACTTCACCACATCGGCCAGCAAGACCGCCCGCAACCCGCTGTACGCGGAGGGCTGCGCCGCGCCGTATTCGATCCAGGGCGCGAAGAATACCTGCGTCCTGGACGACCAGACCTATGGCACGGCCCTGTACGGCAACCAGCAGCTGACCTTTTACGCGCGTGCCTCATATCGGCCGAACCCGAACCACACCTTCTTCATCGACTATTCGCGCGGCCAGGAATACATCCTCGGCACCAAGAACCCGACCCAGGCGCTGGCCGTCGATGGGGTCAATCCGCTCCTTCCCTCCACCAGCAAGTGGTATCCGGGCGGTAGCGGCGGGGTGCCCGCCGTTGCCGGCCTGAAGGGCGAGCCCCTGAACCTGACCTGGAGCGTGGCCGACCTTGGCCCGGCGACCACCAAGGACGTCCAGTTGAACCAGCGGCTGTCCTTCAACGCCGAAGGTACGATCGGCGAGTGGGACTACAAGGCGGGCGTCTCGATCGGTAACAGCCAACGCGATGGCTACTACCACTCCGGCTATGTGATCGGCCAGGGACTGCTCGATGGACTGAAAAGCGGCGTGCTGAACCCGTTCGGCCTGCAGGACCAGGCCGGCCTGGACTACCTGAAGAGTATCGGCGTGGATGGCGCCAGGAACCGCGACTCCACCAGTACCTACAAGGGACTGGACGCCACCTTCTCGCGCTCGGTGATGGAACTGGCGGGCGGCGCGATGGGCGTGGCAGTGGGCGTCGACCTGCATCGCGACACCACGCAGGACACCAAGCTGCCGATCGGCGCGCAGGTTACGTATGCCAAGTCGAGTCCTTCGCACGGGGAAGGCCAGCGTAACGTCGCCGCCATCTACGCCGAACTGGACGCGCCGGTAACGAAGAACCTGGACCTGAATTTCGCCGTGCGCGACGACCACTTCAGCGACTTCGGCAACACCATCAACCCGAAGGCCAGCTTCAAGTACACCGTCAACAAGGGGCTGATGTTCCGCGGCTCGGCCAACACCGGGTTCCGCGCGCCGACCCTGTTCGACCGCTACGGCTACCGTCTGCCCGGCGCCACCACCACCACCGCCGCCAAGTGGGACGATCCGGTTCTGTGCCCGGGCGGAACCCCGGGTGTGGCCGGCACCGGCAAGGCGCTCCCCGGCTACGTCGAGTCCACCGTCTGCAACACGAAGTTCGATAAGCAGACCGGCTCCAACCCCGACGTGGGACCGGAGAAATCCAAGGGCGCCTCGCTGGGCGTGGTGTTCGAACCGATGCGCAATGCCACGGTATCGGTCGACTATTTCTACGTCGACCTGAAGGACCAGATCGCGAACCTGCCGGAACAGGTCTATTTCCAGAATCCCGCCAAGTACGCTGACCTGTTCGTGCGTAACGAAGACGGCACGATCGACTACATCAAGAATATCGTGATGAACCTGGGCGGCCAGCGCACCTCGGGCTTCGACGTGAGCGGGAACTACCGCTTTCCGAAGAGCGCCTGGGGCAATTTCGAGGTTCAGCTGGACGGTACCTACCTGACCAAGTTCGAGAACCAGCTGGAGCCGGGCGGCGAGTGGTTCCAGAACGTGGGACGCTTCGGCGCCGCCAACAATGGCACGACCAGCTCCTACCCGGTCATCACCTTCCGTTGGAAGCACACGCTGCAGCTGCGCTGGGCGAACGGCCCCTATTCGGCCCAACTCACCCAGAATTACAACACGGGCTACCACGACCAGAATCTGGTCGATGCGCAGTACTTCCGCGACATCAAGCCTTACCAGGTGTGGAACGTCGCGTTCACGTACAAGGGGATTAAGCACCTGACCCTGGCGGCCGGCATCAACAACCTGTTCGACCGCGATCCGCCGACCACGAACCACAAGACCTACTCCTACGGCTACTTGAGCAGCGCGGGCAGCCCGATCGGACGTGCCCTCAATGCCCGCGCGACCTACGATTTCTGAGCGAGGCGACATGAGCCAGACGATCCTGTCGGCAGTGGCGTCCGCACAGCGCCGCCGCCTCCTCAAGGGCTTGGCCGGGGGGAGCCTCGGCCTGGCCGGCGTGCCCGCCCTGGCCGGCCCCGCGGCCGATCCGTGGCGGGACGCGGAGGCGATCGCCGCGCGAGCGCGCCGCCAGCCGCCCTTTCGCAAAGAGGACTTTCCGATTACCGGCTTCGGCGCCGAGCCCTGCGCCGTGCTGGACGCCACTGCCTGGGTCTCGTTCGTCGACCAGGCGCTGGTCTCCACGCCAGCGCCGGGCGCCAAGGACTGCTATCCCGCGCTGACGGCCGCGATCCAGGCCTGCCATGCGGCGGGCGGCGGCCGCGTGCTGATCCCGAAAGGGAACTGGTACGTGCGCGGACCGATGGTGCTGCTGTCGAACGTGCACGTCCACCTCGAGGCGGGCGCGCACATCTACTTCAGCAACATCCCCGAGGACTACGCGCGCCATGGCACTTTCGATTGCGGCGCGCGTGGCAAGTTGTCCATTACCCGCTGGGAGGGCAACGACTGCCTGAACTACTCGTCGATGATCTATGCCTACAACCAGCATAACATCGCGCTGACCGGCGCAGACTGGACCAGCATCATCGATGGCCAGGCCGGCCTGCCATTCGCGGGAAGCGAAGAATGCTGGTGGTCCTTCAAGGGCCGCGCGCGCCCCGCCTACGGTCCGGCCGACGTCAAATTCGTCCCGCACTTCAAGGACCGTACCGAGGTCACGCCGAATCCGCTGAATCCGACTTCGCTGCGCAGCGCCGCTCCGCACCTGAGCGAGGCGGAGGCGCGCTTCATCCAGGGGGAAGGCGACGCATGGCGTAACGACTCGAACTTCCTGCGCGCGCTGGCGGAGGCGCGCGTGCCGGTGGCGCGGCGGGTATTTGGCATCGGCCACTTCCTGCGGCCGCACATGGTGCAGTTCATCAGCTGCACCAACGTCTACCTGGCGGACTACCAGCTGAACCATTCGCCGTTCTGGCAGCACAATCCGGTCGATTGCCATAACGTGCATGTACGGCACGTGTACGCCAACAGCATGGGACCGAACAGCGACGGCTTCGATCCCGAATCCTGTACCGACGTGCTGATCGAGGCGTGCGAGTTCAACACCGGTGACGACTGTATCGCGATCGATTCCGGCAAGGGGAACGACACGCAGTACGGCCCGGCGCGCAACATCGTGATCCAAAAATGCAGGATGCAGAGCGGTCATGGCGCGATCACCCTCGGCAGCATCATGTCGGGTGGGATCGAGAATGTCTACGCGCAGGACCTCGTCTTCGAGAACCGCAACTGGAAGATCGATCCGCTCAGCATCGCGATCCGGCTGAAGACGAACCTGAACCGGGGTGGCTTCCTGCGCAATCTCTATGTGCGCAACGTGGAGATCCCGAACGGCATCCGCTACGTGCCGGGCTACTACAAGCCCTTGCCCGGTTCCGCGATTGCGCCGCGTTCGGTGGCGTCGTCCGCCGGCGGAGTCCTCACCATCGATTGCGACTACGATCCGGGCGCCGACACCGTGCGTACCCGTCTGCCCACCGTCAGCGGCGTGCACATCGAGAAGGTCCGTGTCGGGAACGTGCCGACGGAGCACGGGCAGGTATCGTCCTTCCAGGCGATCGTGATCCTCGGGCCGGTACAGACCGATTACAACGGTCCGCAGCCGGCGCCCAAGGCACTGCCGGTGTCGAACGTGACGATTCGCGACTGCGACTTCGGCACACCCGTCAATGCCGCGCAGCCGATCTATCTTCATAACGTGAGCGACGTGAAGCTGACTAACGTGAAGATCGGCGCGCGCACCTACAACCAAACCTTGGCGGCGCCCTGACATGAAATCGACGATACTATTCGCGGCGGCGTGCGCGCTGTGCGCCGCGGCCCAGGCCGCGGCACCCGTACGGGTCCTGCTGGTGGGCGACTCCACTATGGCGACCGAGACCGGCTACGGCGATGCCCTCTGCGCCCGCTTCACGCCGGAGGCGCAGTGTCTGAATCTCGCGCGGGGCGGGCGCAGCTCGAAGAGCTTCCGGGCCGAGGGCCGCTGGGACGAGGTGCAGGACCTGCTGCGCCATGCCCAGGGCTTTGCCAGGACCTATGTCCTGATCCAATTCGGCCACAATGACCAGCCGGGCAAGCCCGGCCGCTCCACCGACCTGGTGACGGAATTCACGCCCAACATGGCGCGCTATGTGCGGGAAGTGCAGGTCTTGGGCGGGGTGCCGGTGTTGGTGACGCCGCTCACCCGCCGCTCGTTCAAGGACGGGGTGCTGCAAAACGACTTGCGGCCCTGGGCGGAAGCGAGCCTGAACATGGCGCGCCAGGGCGGCGCCGCCGCGATCGACCTGAATGCGGAGAGTTTCACCGCCGTGCAGATGATGGGCGAACCGGAAGCCGACACCTTTGCCATGGCCCCGCCGGTAGCGGCGATCGCGCCCGGTTCCGCCCCGGCGGCGGTCGAACCGAATGGGAAGCCCAAGCGTGGCTTCGACCGGACCCACCTGGGCGCCAAGGGCGCTTCCTATTTCGCGGCCATGGTGGAGCGCGAACTGGCGCTCGCCGTTCCGGCGCTCGCCACCTACTTTAAGAACGAAAAATGAAATTTCCGCATCTCCTGCTTGCGCTCGCCGTTGCAGGCGCGGCGCAGGCGCAGGATGGGCGTCGCGTAACCGAGCCTGTTGTACCGCCATCCTGCGCCGTACTGACAGCGCTCGCCGCCACGCCTGGCCCGGACGACACCGCCCGCATCCAGCAGGCGCTCGACTCCTGCGCACCCGGTCGTTCGGTGCGCCTGGCGCCCACCAACGAAAAGACCGGCTTCGCTGCGGGCCCGCTGAGGTTGCCGAGCGGCGTGACGCTGGTTGTCGAACGGGGCGCCACCCTGTTCGCCAGCACCGATCCGCAGGCCTATGACAAGGGTGCCGGCACCTGCGGCAGCGTCGACCGGAGCGGCAAGGGCTGCCGCCACTTCATCAGCGCCGCTCATACCGTCGGCAGCGGCGTGATGGGGGGCGGGACGATCGATGGCGGGGGCGGACAAATCATGCGGGGCAAGAGCGAGACCTGGTGGCAACTCGCGCGCCGCGCCCAGCGCGAAGGCGGAAGCCAGAACGTTCCGCGCCTGCTCGTGGTCGAGGATTCGCGCAACTTCACGCTGTACGGCATCACCCTGCGCAATTCGCCCAACTTCCATGTGGTGGCGGATCGCGTCGACGGCTTCACCGCCTGGGGCGTGCGTCTCGATTCGCCCGCGGATGCGCGCAACACGGACGGCATCGACCCGATTTCGTCGCGTAACGTCACGATCACGAAGTCCTGGCTCCATACCGGCGACGACAGCATCGCCATCAAGGGCGGAACGCACGGCGTGGCTGAAAACATCTCCGTCATCGACAATCACTTCTTCGATGGGCATGGCATGTCCATCGGCAGCGAAACCTTCGGTGGCGTGCGCAACGTGCTGGTCGATACGCTCAGCATGCAGGGCGCGACCTCCGGCTTGCGCATCAAGTCCGACGTGTCGCGCGGCGGGCTGGTCGAGAATGTCCGCTACCGGAATGTCTGCATCCGCGGCGTCAAGGCGCCGATCGATGTGAACACCAACTACACCAAGGGCGCCGCCGGCAGCCGCGTGCCCGAATACCGTGACATCTCCTTCGAGGGCGTGCGCGTATTCGGCGGCGGTAAGATCATCGTGCGGGGCAACGATGCTCTCCATCCGGTGCGGGCGGCCTGGCGCGATGTGGTCGTGGAGGGAAACCCGTCGCTGTCCGTGCTTCATGCCGACGCGCCCCGCTTCGGCGGCGCTGCGCCTTCCTGCGATAGCCGCTTCCCTCCATTCCTCCTGGAGCCGCTTCCGGCTAAGCGTCCCCAGCTGACTGCGGAACAGGCCAAATCGTTTGCGCTGGACCAGGTGATGCGTCACGCCACCGTAGATGGCAAGGATGTCGTCGCGCCGTGGGACCCGCTGGCCGACCCACTGGCGACTGGTGCGCGGCTTCCGGCGGACTACGTGGTGGACGCGACCGCCAAGGCTGACGGCCGGCGGGTGTTCAATACCGTGCAGGCAGCGGTCAGCCAGGCAGTGGTCGACAGCCGTACCACCACGAGGCCGCGCCTGCATGTGCATGTGAAACCGGGTGTGTACCGTGAGCTGGTGTACGTGCCCGTCACGCGGGTGCCGCTCACGTTGTACGGCGAACCGGGCGACGCGGCGCGCACCAGGATCAGCGCGCTGCTCGATGCCGCTGTCAGTGGTGACGAGTTCGCGCGCCGTTTCGGCGCCCAGTTCGTCCAAGTCGATCCTGCAATCCAGGATATGTACCAGGCGGTGCGCGGGCGCCCGACGATATCGACGCATGGCTCCATGACGGTGTGGGTACGCAGCCCCGGCTTCCAGGCGCGCGATATCACGTTCGAGAATGCGTACAACAAGAGCACGGGAAACGCGCGCGAAGAGTGCGGCGAGCGCGCCTGCGGCAATACCGGCGTCAGTGCGCAGATGAATATCGTGCACCACCAGGCCCTGGCGCTGCAGGTGGAGGGCGCGGACCGCGCCCAGTTCGAGAACCTGCGCCTGATCGGCTTCCAGGACACCTTGTACGTCAACACCGGTTACACGGCGCCGCGCATCACGCGCATGTTCTTTCGCCATTCCTACGTCGAGGGCGACGTGGACTTCATCTTCGGCGACGCCACGGTGTACTTCGACGAATCGGAAATCCGCTCCCTGGGCGACCGCTCGACCTCCTATGTGGCCGCCCCCGACACCAACCAGGCCGCGCGCTATGGTTTCGTCTTCGACCGTTGCCGCTTCACCAGCGATCGTCGCGGACATGCGCTGGAGGGCAAGTTCTACCTTGCGCGCCAATGGTTCCACAACCAGCGCTGCACGCCTTACGGTAGCGTGCCGGTCGAAGGGTACAGCTGCAGGCTCGATCCGGCGGTGAACGCCTACGTCACGCCCCGCGGCACGATCACCAAGTCCGTGTTGGAGGCGGTCGGCAAGGTCGTGATCCTGAATTCCACGATCGGGAAGCACATCAACACGGCCAACCCCTGGGCCGACTGGAACCGCAACGGCACGCTGCCTTACCGCCAGGTGCAATTCTCGTCGGACGACTACTGGAACAGGCTGATCGAGGCCGGCATCGATCCGGTGCAGGACTTGGGTTACACGGCCCGTCCACAACCGGCCGACATCTACCTCGGCGAATACAATAACATTCAGGAATGACATGGTCCGCTTAACCAATTCGCGACGGCGCCGCGTGCTGCAGGCGCTGGCCGCCGCACCGTTCGCCCTGACCGCCATGCGCACCCGCGCCGCCACGCACGCCGCCGATCCGTGGGACCAGGCCCGCGCCATTGTCGCGCGCCTGTCCAAGGCGCCGCGCTTCCCGGCGCGCGACTTCGACGTTACCGCCTACGGCGCCAAGCCGTGCGCCACGGTGCAGGTGCGCGCAGTGGTGTCGCATCACGATACGGCGGACATCGCCACGCCGGCCGCCGGTTCCTTCGACTGCCAGCCCGCCATCGCGGCGGCGATCCGTGCCTGCCACGGGGCCGGCGGCGGCCGGGTGATGATCCCGTCCGGCACCTGGTATTGCGCGGGGCCGATCGAACTGCTGTCGAACGTGCATGTGCACCTGGCGCGGGACTGCCGCATCCTGTTTTCCACCGATCCCGCCGATTTCGCCAGGACCGGCGCGTACGACTGCGGGCCAAACGGCCGGCTGGTCGTCTCACGGTGGCAGAGCAATGACTGCCTGAATTTCTCGTCCATGATCTACGCCTGCAACCAGCGCAACATCGCGCTGACCGGCGAAGACTGGAGCAGCGTACTCGATGGTCAGGGAGGCGTGCGCAATGCGCGCACCGGCACCAGCTGGTGGGATCTCAAGGGCCGCAACCGTGCCTTCCAGCCCGATGGCCAGGGCATGAGCGGAGCGGAGGCGGCCACCCCGTCCGAAAACACGCCGAATGCCGCCAACGACGGCGCGGCCTTGCGCGCGACAGGCCTGTCCGAGCTCGAGATCCGCCGTATCGTGGGCGAAGGCGACGCCTGGCGCGCCGATGTCGCCTACCTTCCCGCCTTGTCGGAAGCCGGCGTGCCGCTGGAACAGCGGGTGTTCGGCCTGGGACACCAGTTGCGGCCGCCCATGGTGCAGCTGATCGGTTGTTCCGGTGTGCTGTTACAGGGCTACCAGATCAACCACGCCCCGTTCTGGCAGCACCATCCCGTCAACTGCAAGGACATCGTGATCCGCAAGGTCTACGCCAACAGCATGGGCCCGAACAGCGACGGTTTCGACCCGGAGGCCTGCGACCACGTGCTGGTGGACCAATGCACCTTCAACACCGGCGACGATTGCATCGCGATCAAGGCGGGCAAGAATCGCGACACGCAGTACGGGCCGTCGCAGAATATCGTGATACAGGACTGCACCATGCAGAGCGGCCATGGCGGCGTGACGCTCGGCAGCGAAATGGCGGGCGGCATCCAGCACGTCTACGCCCAAAACCTGGTGTTCGAGAACCGCTATTGGCAAACCAGTCCGCTCGACATCGCGATTCGGCTCAAGACGAACATGAACCGCGGTGGCTTCCTGCGCCATTTCCACGTGCGCAACGTGAAGATTCCGAACGGCGTGCGCACCACGCCGGGCTATTATGCCTCCCTGCCGGGCTCGCCGATCGCGTCGCGCACGGTGGCCACGGGGGGCGGAGGGATCGTCACCTTCGACTGCGACTATGCGCCGCTGGCGGACAAGGTACGTGTGCGGCCGCCCGAGGTGCATGACATCCACATTTCGAACGTCACCGCGGGGAACGTGGAGAAGGACGGGAAGGCGGTCTCGTGCTACCAGGCGATCGTGGTGCTCGGGCCGGTGGCCTCCGACTATAACGGCCCGTCGCCGCGGCCGCCGGTGCTGCCCGTGAGGAACGTGACGATCACGGATTGCGACTTCGGCACGCCTGCCAATCAAGCGGCGCCCTGGTACCTGTACAACACCAAGGGACTGACCTTGAAAAACGTGCGTATCGCCGGGAAGGTCATCGACGGCGAACTGTCGGCCTGAAGCGCCTTTGGCGCGCTGCGCTTGCCACCGGGTTGCGCGCAGGAGGCCCCGCTTGCGCGGGGGGGGGGGGGGGGGCGGGGCTATGCCTGGCGCTTGGCGGCGATGGCGTTGCCGGCGCGGCTGACGGCCTTGCGGCCCAGGTGGGCCGAGATGAACTGGCCGGCATCGACCACGCGGTCCAGGTCCACGCCGGTCTCGATGCCGAGGCCATTGAGCATGTAGACCACGTCTTCGGTGGCCACGTTGCCGGTCGCGCCTTTGGCGTACGGACAGCCGCCCAGGCCGGCCACGCTGGAATGGAAGATCGCCACGCCCACTTCCAGGCTGGCGTAAATGTTGGCCAGGGCCTGGCCGTAGGTGTCGTGGAAGTGGCCGGCAATGCGCTCCAGGCGGAAGGCGCGCGCCGCCGTCTCCATCACGGCCTGCGTCTTGCGCGGCGTGGATACGCCGATGGTGTCGGCGATGTCGATCTCGTCGCAGCCCAGGTCGCGCATGCGCGCCACCACGTCGGCCACCGCCTCGAGCGGCACCTCGCCCTGGTAGGGGCAACCGAACGAGCAGCTGATCGAACCGCGCAGGCGGATGCCGTGCTGCTTGGCGGCCTGCGCCACCGGCTCGAAGCGGGCGATGGATTCCGCGATCGAGCAGTTGATGTTCCGCTGCGAGAAGGCTTCCGACGCCGAGCCGAAGATCACCACTTCGTCCGCCTTGGTCGCCAGCGCCGCCTCGAAACCCTTCATGTTGGGCGTCAGCGCGGAATAGATGGTGCCGGCGCGGCGCGCGATGCGGGCCATGACTTCGGCCGAGGTCTCCATCTGCGGCACCCACTTGGGCGAGACGAAGGACGCGGCTTCGATGTTGGCGAAGCCGGCCGCGGTCAGCATGTCCACCAGCTGCACCTTGACGTCGGCCGGCACCGACTCCTTCTCGTTCTGCAGCCCGTCGCGCGGACCGACTTCCACCAGCTTGACCTTGTTCGGCAGTGCGTTCATGTCAGTATCCTCTTGTGCGGTCCACCACGTCGGCGACCGGTTCGTTGCGTTCCAGCGTGCGCATCTTGTCCGCCATCTGGACAATGCTTTCGGTGCGCAGGGTCAGGGCGGAGATGTGCGGGGTGACGGTGATGCGCGGCTCGCTCCAGAACGGATGCCCGGCTGGCAGCGGCTCGGTGCGGAACACGTCCAGCGTGGCGCCCGCGATGTGGCCGGAGCGCACCAGTGCCAGCAGGTCTTCCTCGACGATCTGCGCGCCACGTGCGACGTTGATGACGTAGGCGCCGCGCGGCAGCTTGGACAGTGTGCCGTGATCAAGGAGATCGGTGGTCTCGGCCGTCAGCGGCAGCATGCAGACCAGGACACGCGTTCCGGCGAGGAAGGCGTCCAGTTCCGCGCGCCCGGCGAAGCTTCGAACGCCATCGACCGTCTTGCGCGAGCGGTTCCAGGCGCGCAGCGGAAAGCCGAAATGGCGCATGGCCTCCACCACGCGCGCACCCAGCACGCCCATGCCGAGCACGCCGACCGTGAAGTCCTCGCGCCGGTGCTGCGCCAGCTGCTGCCACACGCCGGCGCGCTGCTGCGTTTCGTACTCGTCGAAGCGGCGGTAGTAGCGCAGCGTGGCGTGGGCCGCGTATTCGGCCATCTGGATCGCCATGCCCACGTCGGCCAGGCGCACGATAGGCACGTCCGGCAGGCGGCCGATGAATTTCATGATGCCGTCCACGCCGGCGCCGGTGCTGAAGATGGCTTTCACTTGCTGCAGCGCGGGCAGCATGGCTTCCGGCGGCTGCCATAGCACGGCGTAGTCGCACTGCGGCTGCTGCGTGCCTTCCTGCCACACGACGACTTCGGCTTCCGGCAGCGCGGCGGCGAAGTCCTCGATCCAGGGCCCGCTATTGCCGTCGGCGCGGTGCAGCAGGATGCGCATGGCCGGCTCCTTACGCGGCGGCCTGGAAGGCCAGCAGCGGCGCGCCGTCCGTCACCTGGTCGCCGACCTGGTACAGCACGTCCTCCACCACGCCGTCGGACGGCGCGGAGATGGTGTGCTCCATCTTCATCGCTTCCATGATGACCAGCGGCGCGCCCTTCTTCACGGATTCGCCCTTGGCAGCCATCACAGCGACCACCTTGCCCGGCATCGGCGCGGTCAGGCGCCCTCCGCCGGCGTCGTGCTCGCCCACGTGGGCCATCGGGTTGTCGTAGGCCAGCGCGAAGTGGCGTCCGCCCGTGAAGACGTGGAACAGATCCTCGTCGCGGCGCACGGTGGCGTGGATCGAGGTTTCCCCCAGCTTGATCTGGTACTCGGCGCGCTGGCGCGCGGTAACGGACATCGGCAGCTCCAGGCCGCCGACGGACAGCGTCCAGCCGTGCGTGCCGTAGGTGACCTTGATGTCGTAAGCGGTGTGCTCGTCGCGGAAGCGCAGCTGGCGGACGTAGGCGATGTTCAGGCGCCAGCCGCGGGCGGTGCCCCACGGGTCGGCGGGATTGTGCGCGACAGCGGCGGAAGCGGCCTTTTCGTCGTCGATCAGGGCAATGGCGGCCAGCGCCACGGCGCCCGCCGGCGCGGCTTTCGGCGCCGGGAACAGGGTCGCGTTGTTGCGTTCGATGAGGCCGGTGTCCAGGTCCGCGTTGGCGAAGGCGTCGCCCTGCACCACGCGCTGCAGGAAGCCGATGTTGGTGGCCAGGCCGACGATCTGGAATTCGGCCAGCGCCTGCGACAGGCGGGCCAGCGCCTGGTTGCGGTCCGCGCCCCAGACGATCAGCTTGGCGATCATCGGGTCGTAGAACGGCGAGATGGCGTCGCCCTCTCGCACGCCGGAGTCGATGCGCACGCCGGCCGGCGCCACGCCGGGCGTGCCGCCCAGCTCGAAGTTGACGGCGTCCGGTGTGCCCATGTGGCGCAGCGTGCCGATCGACGGCAGGAAGCCCTTCTCCGGATTCTCGGCATAGACGCGCGCCTCGATGGCGTGGCCGTGGATCGACAATTCATCCTGGGTCTTGGGCAGCGGCTGGCCGGCGGCCACGCGCAGCTGCCATTCGACCAGATCGGTCCCGGTGATCATCTCGGTGACCGGGTGCTCCACCTGCAGGCGGGTGTTCATCTCCATGAAGTAGAACGAGCCGTCCTGGTTGGCGATGAATTCCACCGTGCCCGCGCCCACGTAGCCGACGGCCTTGGCGGCGGCCACCGCCGCTTCGCCCATGGCGCGGCGGCGCTCCGGCGTCATGCCCGGCGCCGGCGCCTCCTCCAGCACCTTCTGGTGGCGGCGCTGCACGGAGCAGTCGCGCTCGTGCAGGTAGACGCAGTTGCCGTGCTTGTCCGCGAACACCTGGATTTCGATGTGGCGCGGGCGGGTCAAGTATTTCTCGGCCAGGACCTTGTCGTCGCCGAAGGAGCTGATCGCCTCGCGCCTGCAGGACGCCAGGGCGGCCTTGAAATCTTCGGCCTTTTCGACCACGCGCATGCCCTTGCCGCCGCCGCCGGCGCTGGCCTTCAGCAGGACCGGGTAGCCGATGCGGTCGGCCTCGTGCTGCAGGAAGCCGGGGTCCTGGTTGTCGCCGTGGTAGCCGGGGACCAGCGGCACGTTGGCCGTCTCCATCAGCTGCTTGGCGGCCGACTTGGAACCCATCGCGCGCATCGAGGAGCCCGGCGGGCCGATGAAGACCAGGCCCGCGTTCTCGCAGGCTTCCGCGAATTCCGCGTTCTCGGACAGGAAACCGTAGCCGGGGTGGACCGCCTCGGCGCCCGTGGCCAGGGCCGCGGCGATGATCTTGTCGCCGCACAGGTAGCTTTCCTTGGCGGGGGCCGGACCGAGCAGGATCGCCTCATCGCAGACCGCCACGTGCTTGGCATTCGCGTCGGCTTCCGAGTACACGGCGACGGTCTTGATGCCCATGCGGCGTGCGGTGGCCGCCACGCGGCAGGCGATTTCGCCCCGGTTGGCGATGAGGATTTTCTTGAACATGGTCCTGGGTTCCTGTCTTATCGTTTTTTGATTAGCAGCCGCAGCGCTCTTTCGGCGCCGATTCCAGCGTGGCCGAACGCGTCGGCAGGCCCAGCTTGGCCAGCAGGGCGCGGTCGTCGTCCGCTTCCGGGTTGGACGTGGTGAGCAGCTTGTCGCCGTAGAAGATCGAATTGGCGCCGGCCAGGAAGCACATGGCCTGCACCGCTTCGCCCAGCTCGCGGCGCCCGGCGGACAGGCGCACACGCGCCTTCGGCATGGTGATGCGGGCCACGGCGATGGTGCGCACGAATTCCAGCGGGTCGAGGCGGTCCATGCCGTGCAGCGGCGTGCCTTCCACCTGCACCAGGTGGTTGATGGGCACCGATTCCGGATACGGATTCATGTTGGCCAGCTGCGCCAGCATGCCGGCGCGGTGTTCGCGCGTCTCGCCCATGCCGACGATGCCGCCGCAGCAGACCTTCAGGCCCGCTTCACGTACGCGGCCCAGCGTATCCAGGCGGTCCTGATACTCGCGGGTCGAGATCACGTTGCCGTAGAACTCGGGGGCGGTGTCGATGTTGTGGTTGTAGTAGTCCAGGCCCGCGTCCTTCAGGCGCTGCGCCTGTTCCGCTTCCAGCATGCCGAGGGTGGCGCAGGTTTCCAGGCCCAGGGCCTTCACCTCGCGCACCATGTTCTCGACCTTCTCCATGTCGCGCTCCTTCGGGCTGCGCCAGGCGGCGCCCATGCAGAAGCGGGTCGCGCCGTGGGCCTTGGCTTCGCGGGCGGCGTCCAGCACGGTGTCGATGTCGAGCAGCTTCTTCGCTTCCACGCCGGTGTCGTAGCGCGCGGCCTGCGGGCAGTAGCTGCAATCCTCCTCGCAGCCGCCGGTCTTGATGGACAGGAGGGTGGCCAGTTCCACGTCGCCGTCCGGCCAGTGCGCGCGGTGCGTTTGCTGCGCGCGGAACAGCAGGTCGTTGAACGGCAGTTCGAACAGGGCCAGCACCTCGGCCAGCGGCCAGGTGGCGTCCTGCGGCAGGCCGATGGGTTTGCCGGGACGGTGGAGGGTGACGGCTTCGGTGTGGGACATCGCTTTTCCTTGTATTTCGATTTCAGCCCCGCTTGGCCGGCCACCCGGGCAGGCTTGCGAGGTCGAGGTAGGACGCCGCGTGCGCGGCTGTCGGTTCGTCGAGGCGGGGCACGCGGCCTAGTAACGGGGCCGGGATGCGCGCCGCCAGCGCTTCGATATTCTCGTCGGCGTATTCCATCTCGCCGACGTCATTGGCTACCCAGCCGGCGATCACCAGGCCACGCTCGGTGATGGCTTCCGCCGTCAGCAGCGCGTGGCTGATGCAGCCCAGCCGCATGCCGACCACGAGGATAACAGGCAGCCCAAGTTCGCGTGCGAGGTCGGCGGTGTCGATGTCGGCGTTCAGCGGCACGCGGAAACCCCCCACGCCTTCCACCACCACGGCGTCGGCGGCCGCGGCCACCTCGGCGTAGGCGGCCAGGATCGGCACCAGCCCAAGCTTGACGCCATCGATGGCGGCCGCGATATGGGGCGCGGCCGGGGTGCGCAGCATGAAGGGCGTGGTGATCGCGGAGGGCATGGCGACGTTGCCGGCGGCGGCCAGCATATCCGCGTCGTCGTTATGCAGGACGCCGTCGCGCAGCGCGGCGCCGGCGGCCACGGGCTTCATGCCGCAGGCGCGCACGCCGGCCTGGACCAGCTGGTGCAGGATGGCGGCGGAGATCAGGGTCTTGCCGATTTCGGTGTCGGTGCCGGTGACGAAGCAGGCGAAGCGCGAAGGGAAGCCCTGGGCGGCCAGCGCGGGCGCCGGCGCCGCCAGCGCTTCATGCGGATCGTTCGGGCACATCAGCTTCGCTCCAGTTCGTTCAGCGCCGCGATCAGCTGGGCCACGTCCTCGCGCGTGTGCGCGGCCGAGAGCGTGATGCGCAGGCGCGCGGTTCCGGCGGGGACGGTGGGCGGGCGGATCGCCGGCACCCACAGTCCCATGCCGTACAGGCCTGCGGCGATGCGCAGCGCTTCCTCGTTGCTGCCGATGATGACGGGCTGGATCGGCGTCTCCGATGCGGCCAGCTGCCAGCGCTGCACCCCTGTCATTCCCGCGGAGGCGGGAATCGATGGCGGCGTGTTGTGGCCAGGCTGCCCGTCATGGGTTCCCGCCTGCGCGGGAACGACGCTGCGTATGCTGTGCGCGACGGAGAGGCCTTCGCGCAGCTGCGCGATGAGTGCCCGCAGGTGGGCGCGGCGCGAGGCGCCTTCGTCGCTGCCGATGATGTCCAGGCTCGCCAGCAGAGCGTGCGCCAGGGCCGGCGGCGCGGCGGTGGTGTAGATGTAGGGCCGGGCGCGCTGCACCAGGAACTCGATCACGTTGGCGTGCGCCGCCACGAATGCGCCGCCCACGCCGGCCGCCTTGCCCAGCGTGCCGACATAGACCAGGTGGCGCGAGCGCAGCGCGAAGTGTTCGAGCGCGCCCCGCCCTTGCTTGCCGAGCAGGCCGAAGCCGTGGGCGTCGTCCACCACCAGCCAGGCGCCGTGCCGTTCGCACAGTTCGAGGAGCGCGGGCAGCGGGGCCAGGTCGCCGTCCATGCTGAACACGCTGTCGGTCACCACGATCCTGGTCGTGGCGTTGCTCGCTGCGAGCTTGGCCGCCAGCGCGTCGAGATCGGCGTGCGGATAGACCTCCACCCTGGCGCGGGCCAGGCGGGCCCCGTCGATGAGGGAGGCGTGATTGAGTTCTTCCGAGAAGACGACTGCGTCCGCATCCGTGCCGAGGGCGGTCAGCACGGCCAGGTTGGCCATATAGCCGGTGCTGAAATACAGGGCGCGCGGGTCGTCCAGGTGGTCCGTGTACAGGCCGCCGAGGCGCTCTTCCAGCGCGGCGTGCGCGCGGCTGTGGCCACTGATCAGGTGCGACGCGCCGCCGCCGGCGCCATACAGTTCCGCCCCTTCGTGCAGCGCCGCCACAACGCGCGGGTGGGCCGCGAGGCCGAGATAGTCGTTGCTGGCGAAGGCCAGCATGGGACGGCCATCCACTGTCAGGCGCGGCCCGCACGGCGTATCGACGGTGCGGCGCTGGCGTGTGAGACTGCGCTCGTCGAGTTCTTCCAACTGGCGGTTGATGGTGGCGAGGATATCCATGGTCAGTCCGCGAGCACGGCCTCGAAAGTGCGGTGGGTGCGCTCGCCCAGCAAGGCCGTCTCCTCGTCGTTCAAGATGTAAGGCGGCATGAGATAGACGGTGCGGCCGATGGGACGCAGCAGCAGTTCGTTCTGCAGCGCCTCGGTGAAGAATCGGCGCGAGAAGGTTGCTGCCTTGCCGGCGTCGTCTTCGATGGCGTCGAACGCGAAGATCATGCCGCGGCGGCGGAAGTGGCGCACGCGCGCATGCTGCGCGAGCGGCTGCAGCGCTTCTTCCAGCTTGGCCGCGCGCACCTGGTTGCGGGCCAGGACGTCCTCGTCGCGGAAGATGGCCAGCGTGGCAAGCGCCGCGCGGCAGGCCAGCGGATTGCCCGTGTACGAATGCGAGTGCAGGAAGCCGCGCGTGACGTCCGCGCTGTAGAAGGCCTGGTAGATGGCGTCACGCGAGAGCACGAGCGACAAGGGCAGGTAGCCGCCGCTGATGCCTTTCGACAGGCACAGGAAGTCCGGCCACACGCCGGCCTGCTCGCAGGCGAAGAAGGTGCCGGTGCGCCCGCAGCCGACCGCGATCTCGTCCAGGATCAGGTGCACACCGTGGCGGTCGCAGGATTCGCGCACCAGCTTCAGGTACAGCGGATCGTGCATGGCCATGCCGGTCGCGCATTGCACCAGCGGCTCGATGATGATGGCGGCGATCTTGGCGCCGCGCTCGGCGAACAGATGCTCCACGTCGGCCGCGGCGCGGCGCGCCACGTCTTCAGCCGACTCGCCCGGCTGGGCCAGGCGCGCGTCCGGCGAGGCGACCGTGCGCGAGGCGCGCAGCAGCGGGCCGTAGGCGTCCTTGAACAGGGCCACGTCCGTGACGGCCAGGGCGCCGATGGTCTCGCCGTGGTAGCTGCCTTCGAGGCAGACGAATTCCTGCTTGTCGCCGTGGCCGGTGTTGCGCCAGTAGTGGAAGCTCATCTTGAGCGCGATTTCCACCGCCGACGCGCCGTCGGAGGCATAGAAGGCGTGCCCCAGCACGCCGCCGGTCAGCTCGGACAGCTGCTCCGACAGCTTGACCACCGGTTCGTGCGTGAAGCCGGCCAGCATGGCGTGTTCCAGCGTGTCTAGCTGGTCGCGCAGTTCCGCGTTGATGCGGCGGTTGGCATGGCCGAACAGGTTGACCCACCAGGAACTGATCGCGTCCAGGTAGCGCTTGCCCTCCTGGTCGTACAGCCAGACGCCGCGGCCGTGGCTGACCGGGATCAGCGGCACGGTTTCGTGATGCTGCATCTGCGTGCAGGGATGCCACACGCTGCGCAGGCTGCGTTCGATCAGGTTCAGTTCAGCCATGACGGTTTGCGTTTTTCGAGAAAGGAGGCGACGCCTTCCTTGCCCTCGTCGGAGGCGCGGATGTTGGCGATGCGGGCCGCGGTGTCGGCCAGCAGCGCGTCTGTGACCGGCTGGCCGACGATGTCGCGCACCAGCGTCTTCGCTTCGCGCACGGCGTTCGGGCTGTTGGAGACCAGCGCCTTGACGATGGCGTTGACGCGCTCGTCCAGCTGCTCGGGGATCGCCACTTCATGCACGAAACCGATGCGGTGCGCTTCGGCGGCGGAAAAGCGCTCCGCCGTGAGGAAGTAGCGGCGCGCGGCGTTCTCGCCCATCGCCTTGATGACGTAGGGGGAGATGGTGGCCGGGATCAGTCCCAGCTTGGCTTCGGACAGGCAGAAGTTGGCCGCATCGACAGCCACCGCGATGTCGCAGGCGGCGACCAGACCCATACCGCCGGCGTAGCAGTCGCCCTGGATGCGCGCGACCACCGGTTTCGGGCACAGGTAGATGGTGCGCAGCATGTCGGCCAGCGCCATCGCGTCGGCCGTGTTCTCGGCGTGCGAGTAGCCGGCCATCTTCTTCATCCAATTGAGGTCGGCGCCGGCGCAGAAGGCCGGGCCTTCCGCCGCCAGCACGATGGCGCGCACGGTGTCGAGCTGGCCCAGGTCGGAAAACGCCAGCGCCAGTTCGGCGATGGTGGTCTCGTTGAAGGCGTTGCGCACATCGGGACGGTTCAGGGTCACGGTAGCGACCTTGTCCGCGATGGCGACGGTGAGTGTGGTGAAGGTCATGTTCGCTCCTTACATGCGGAACACGCCGAACTTGGTGTCCGGGATCGGCGCGTTGAGCGCGGCCGACAGGCCCAGGCCCAGAACCATGCGGGTGTCGGCCGGGTCGATCACGCCGTCGTCCCACAGGCGCGCGGTGGCGTAGTACGGGTGGCCCTGGTGTTCGTACTGGTCCTTGATCGGCTGCTTGAACGCCGCTTCCTCGTCGGCCGACCAGGAGCCGCCCTTGGCCTCGATGCCGTCGCGCTTGACGGTGGCCAGCACCGACGCGGCCTGGTCGCCGCCCATGACGGAGATGCGGGCGTTGGGCCACATCCACAGGAAGCGCGGCGAATAGGCGCGGCCGCACATGCCGTAGTTGCCGGCGCCGAAGCTGCCGCCAATGATGACGGTGAACTTGGGCACGGAGGCGGTGGCCACGGCCGTCACCATCTTGGCGCCGTTGCGGGCGATACCCTCGTTCTCGTACTTGCGGCCGACCATGAAGCCGGTGATGTTCTGCAGGAAGACCAGCGGGATCTTGCGCTGGCAGCACAGTTCAATGAAGTGCGTGCCTTTCAGCGCGGACTCGGAGAACAGGATGCCGTTGTTGGCGATGATGCCGACCTTGACGCCGTAGATATGGGCGAAGCCGCACACCAGGGTGGTGCCGTAGCGGGCCTTGAACTCGTCGAATTCGGAGCCGTCCACGATGCGGGCGATGACTTCGCGCACGTCGAAGGGCTTGCGGGTATCGACCGGGATCACGCCGTACAGTTCTTCCGGCGCGTACTTCGGTTCGGCGGATTCGCGCAGGGCCATCTGCTCCGGCTTCTGGCGGTTCAGGTTCGACACGATGGTGCGCGCCATGGACAGGGCGTGCAGGTCGTTCTGGGCCAGGTGGTCGGCCACGCCGGACAGGCGGGTGTGCACGTCGCCGCCGCCCAGGTCCTCGGCCGAGACCACTTCGCCGGTGGCCGCCTTCACCAGCGGCGGGCCGCCCAGGAAGATGGTGCCCTGTTCCTTGACGATGATCGACTCGTCGCTCATGGCCGGCACGTAGGCGCCGCCGGCGGTGCAGGAGCCCATCACCACCGCGATCTGCGGGATGCCCTTGGCCGACATGTTGGCCTGGTTGTAGAAGATGCGGCCGAAGTGGTCGCGGTCGGGGAACACGTCGTCCTGGTTCGGCAGGTTGGCGCCGCCGGAGTCCACCAGGTAGATGCAGGGCAGGTTGTTCTGGTCCGCGATTTCCTGGGCGCGCAGGTGCTTCTTGACCGTCATCGGGTAGTAGGTGCCGCCCTTGACGGTGGCGTCGTTACAGACGATCACGCACTCCTGGCCGGCCACGCGGCCGATGCCGGTGATGATGCCGGCCGCGGGGGCGGCATTGTCGTACATGTCGAAGGCGGCCAGCTGGGACAGTTCGAGGAAGGGCGTGCCCGGATCGAGCAGCATCTGGACGCGGTCGCGCGGCAGCAGCTTGCCGCGGGCGACGTGCTTGGCGCAGGCGGCTTCGCCGCCGCCGGCCGACACCGCGGCCACCTTGGCGCGCAGGTCCGCGACAATCTGCTGCATGGCCTCGGCATTGGCTTTGAAATCGTCGCCGCGCGGATTGAGTTTGCTCTCGATGTGGGGCATGGTTGTCCTTATTTGTCCGGGAACACGCCATCGACGTAGAACCAGCGCGGCACCCCGTCCACGGTCTCGCGCCGGAAACGGCTGATCTCGTGCAGGCGGTGGCCGCGGCCCTGGACGCGGTAGCGCGCGACGAACTCCACGAAGTCCTCGCCGGGGCCGGCTTCTACTTTACGTTGACGTAAACGTAAAGCAGATTTTACCTCAAGTCCAAGCCATTGCAGCTTGTCATTTGTGTCAATGATGGGCTCGGCCGGGCGGGTGCTGGGGTGCCAGGTTTGCTGTAAATACGACTCCAGGCCGCGCACATAGGCCACATAGCGCGAGCGCATCAGCTCCTCGGCCGTCTGCGGCACCGCCGCGCCGCTGTGGAAGCGCCCGCAGCAACTGTCGTAGTCCGCGCCGCCGCAAGGGCAGCCAGGCTTGCCATTCATCCCGCTCGCTCGCAAAAAGTAGACATTATCCCCCAGCGTGCTCTCTTGCGGGGGATCAGAACGGCGGGCCACGCTATTGCCAATATGCAATACCGCTATGCTTCCACGAACTCGGTGCTAGGATGGGAAAAGGTGACGATGATGAAGGATTCGCTAATTTTACTGCTGAGCGGCCTGTTGTGTTCGCTGGTGGCCTGGGCGATCTGGCGTTACCTGAGTCCAGACCTGCTACTCCTGTGGTTATCGCTCCCGTCACTGGTCTTACTTGTAGATAACCGGCGCTTGCGCAGGAAGCTGGATAAAGCCCGAAAAGCCAGCGATCAGGAGCCGTAGGCCAATTCGCCCAGGTCGAACGGGGCCGGCTCGCCTTGCATCAGCTTGGCGAGGATGGCCGCGGTGCCGCAGGCGAAGGTGAAGCCGAGCGGGCCGTGGCCGACGTTCAGCCACAGATTCGTGTGGCGGGTGCGGCCAAGGATAGGCGCGCTGTTCGGGGTGGCCGGGCGCAGACCGGCCCAGGGAATGGCGCGGTCGTAGTCCGCCGCTTGCGGCATGGTTGAGCGGGCAATGCGCTGCAGGCTGTCGATGCGGCGCTGGTCGATGCGGTTGTTCTCCCCGACGATATCCACCATGGCCGCCACCCGCAGGTTGGCGCCGATGCGCGCGTACAGGGTCTTGCGTTCGAAGTCGGTCACGCTGATCTCGGGCGCGCAGTGCTGGTCGCCGATCGGTGCCGTCAGGCTGTAGCCCTTGAGCGGATAGATCGGCAGGCGCACCCCGGCGGTCGCGGCCAGGTTGCGGCTCTGGACGCCCGCGGCCAGCACGAAGCTGTCCGCCATCAGAGCGCCGGCAGTCGTTTCCACGCCACTGATGCGGCCGTCCTTTTCGATCAGCCGGCTCGCCTCCGCGCGCACGATGCCGCCGAAGCGCGGGTGCGTCTTGAGCCGGTTGGCCAGCGCCTCGCAGAAGGCATGGCAATCCGCCACCGCTTCGCCGCGGGTGAAGATGCCGCCCGCCAGCTCGTGTTCCGCCGCCAGCAAGGCCGGCTCGCGTTCGGCGCACTGGGCCGCGCTGAGCACTTCGCGCGTGGCCTCCGACTCGGGCCGCGCCACGGCCGCGTCGAATACGTCGCGCGAGCGATAGACCACCAGTTTGCCGGCGTCGCGCCAGGCGAATTCCTCGAACGGGATGCTGAGGCCCAACTGGGCCATCGAACGGCGGCTGAGCTCGCCCAGTTCGAGCAGCTTGGCCGTGGTGCGGCGGTTGGCGGTGGCGTTGCAGTTGCGTAGGAATTGCAGCAGCCAGCTCCACTGGCGCGGATCGGCTTCCAGCTCGAAGTGCAGCGGACTGTCCTTCTGGAACATCCACTTCAAGCCCTTGAGCGGCACGCCGCTGTCGGCCAGCGGCGCCACATAGCGGTAGCTCAGCTGGCCGCCATTGCGGTAGCTGGCCGCCACGCCGACCTGGGCTTCGCGTTCGAGCAAGGTCACGTGATAGCCCGCCTCCACCAGCCACCAGGCCGAAGCCAGCCCCACGACACCGCCACCGATTACCAGAACTTGCTGCATCACTTCCTGTCGTTGTTTCCGTTGCACCAAGCTTAGGGGTAGGGCCGTTTGCGGGCTAATGAATGTCCGTGCGGCGGCTATAACCCCTGCTCATGCAGGGCAGACCAGATGCAGACCAAGCTTAGATTCCGGCGATGGCGCGGCGATAGAGCGCGGTGAGGATCTGTTCCTCGACCCGGGTGAGGGAAGATACCCTGCCGCGGACCAGCTCGGGCTCGCTGCTGGTGCCACCGATCAGGACCACCATGCCGTTCCCTTTTTCCTGGTCCACCATGAAGTCCGAGCGCAGGCCATAGGCGAAGCCGAGGTGGCCGACGCCGGCAAAGCCGCCGCCTTCGACCACCTGGCGCCCCGTGCCGGGCTGGTCGAAGAACTGCTGGTTGCCCATGCCCCAGCTATACAGCAGTCCCTGGTCGCTGTCGCCGTTGTGGCCGTCGAAAGTCCATTGGCGGGTGAACATGCGGGCCAGGGTCTCGGGGCGCAGGATCTGCTTGCCCTCGTGGCCGCCGCGGTTGATCAGCATGAGCATGAGCTTGCCCAGGTCCGCCGCCGAGATGCGCAGGCCCCCGGTCGGGCTGAACGGTGTGGCATTGGTGCCGGGGATGTACTTCGCCACCTCAGGCGGCATGGCGGGCGGGGCCTTGCTGTAGTCGTCCACCTGGGCGATCCAGGGGCCGTTCGCGTCCCACACCTCGGTATCGGTGGTGCGCTTGCGGTACAGGGTGGCCAGGTCGGCCAGCTCGTCGGGCGAGAATTCGGCCGGGTAGTAGCCGCCGCGCAGGCCCAGCGGGGCCAGGATCAGGCGCTTCATGAGCCGGTCGAAGCGTTCGCCCGTCACCTTCTCCATCAGGGTGCCGATGATGCCCCAATTGAGATTGCAGTACGTGAAGAACTCGCCGGGCGCCGCCTCGGCCGACCACATCTCGCCCTGGCCGTAGTAGCGCGCACCCGGCACCAGGATGTCCTTGAGCGCCCGGTCGGCGCCCCAGGAATAGCCGGCCGCGTCGCGCAGCGAGGCGGTGTGCGTGAGCAGCATGCGCAGCGTGATCTCGCGCGCCGGGAAGTGCGGATTACGCAGCGGGAAGCCGAGATAGATGCCGACATCGTTGTCGAGCGCCAGCTTGCCTTCCTCCACCAGGCGCATCACGCCCAGCGTGGTCACCATCTTGGAGATGGAGGCGATGCGGAACATGGTGCGCCGCGTAACGGGCGGGCCGCCGGCGCCGTCGATGTGCCGGCGCCCCGCCTGGTGCTCGTACACCACTCGTCCGTTGCGGATCGCCAGCACCGACAGGCTGGCCAGCTGGCAGGCCGGGTTGGCGGCGATGGCGTCCAGCTCCCCGTCGAGGCGGTCGATCGGCTGCCCGGCCGGGGTGCCGGCCTGGGTGTTCAGTACATGGCTCACCCCACCCAGCAAAGCCAGGCCAAGCAGAGCGCGTCGTCCTTGTTGCATGGGTGTCCTCGAAGGGGCTTGACTGGTAACAAACCGAGCATAGATTGGTATTAGGACCACTTCAAATGAATTGCCGTCGCCTGGCCATAACTTTTTGGCATGCGAACCCCGCTACAATGGGCATAACCTGTCCTCATGTGGTGGGCGGATATTTTCATGACCATGCTGCCAACATAGGCTTTACACTGAAAACATGAGCATCAGCGAATTCAATGCCGACCTGAACGACCATACGCCCCTCTACATGCAGGTGGCGCGCAAGCTCATGGACGACCTGAGCGCGGGCCGCTACAAGGTCGATCAGGCCCTGCCCTCGGAGCGCACTTTGTCCGAGCAACTGGACGTATCGCGCGTCACCGCGCGCAAGGCGATCGACCAGCTGGTCGAGCAGGGCCTGGTGGTGCGCAAGCGCGGCTCGGGCAACTATGTCGCCCCGCGCATCGAGCAGCCCCTGTCCAATCTGTCGAGCTTTTCCGAGCAGCTGCGCCAGCGCGGGCACCAGCCCGGCTCCCGCTGGCTGAGCCGCGCCGTGGTGATGGCCTCGCCCGAGGAGCAGCTGACCCTCGGCCTGTCCACCAACAACCGCGTGGCGCGCCTGGAGCGCCTGCGCCTGGCCGACGATGTGGTCATGGCCTACGAGGTGAGCATCATCCCGGCCTCGGTCCTGTCCCGTCCCGAGCAAGTCGAGAGCTCGCTCTACGAATACCTGGCCCGGAGCGGCCACCAGCCGGTGCGCGCCCTGCAGCACATCCGCGCCATGAACGCCTCGGCCGAACTGGCTGGCAAGCTGGGCGTGCCGGAAGGGCAGGCCGTGCTGTTCATCACCCGCGTCGGCTATCTCGCCTCCGGCCAGCCGGTGGAGCTGACCCATTCCTACTGCCACAGCGACCATTACGACTTCGTGGCCGAAATGCGCCGCGTGTCCTGACCGCCGATGAACCTCAAGACCGAAACGCCGAACCGCGAGCATGCGCAGCTGGATCAGTATCCGACCGCGCGCCTGGTGGGCGCCCTGGTCGACGACCAGCTGGTCGCGGTCAATGCCGTGCGCGCGGCCGCGCCGCAGTTGACGGCGGCGGTGGAGGCGGCCCTGCCGCGCATCGAGGCGGGTGGGCGCCTGATCTATGTGGGCGCGGGCACTTCCGGCCGGCTCGGCGTGCTCGATAGCGTGGAACTGTACCCGACCTTCTCCTGGCCGCATGAGCGCGCCCTGGCCCTGCTGGCCGGCGGCACGCAAGCGATGTTCGTGGCCGTTGAAGGCGCGGAGGACGACTTCGCCCAGGGCGGCGCCGACCTGGGCGCCGTGCAGCCGGGCGCGAACGATGTGGTGCTGCTGCTGGCGGCATCCGGCCGCACGCCTTACGTGCTGGGCGCACTCGAAGCGGCGCGTGCGGCGGGCGCGCTCACCATCGGCTTTGCCAACAACGTCGATGCGCCGGTGGCGGCGCAAGCCCACGTCGGCATCACCCTCGATACCGGCTCGGAGATCATCTCCGGCAGCACCCGTCTGAAAGCCGGCACCTCGCAAAAAATCGCCCTCAATACCTTTTCCAGCGCCTTGATGGTCCGCCTGAACAAGGTGTACGGGAACCTGATGGTAGACTTGAAGCCAACCAATGCCAAGCTGGTGGCCCGGGCCGTGCGCCTGACCATGATCGCGACCGGCGCCGACGAGGCGCGCGCGAAAGAGGTCCTGTCGCAATGCGGTTTCCACGTCAAAGTCGCCATCGTGGCCTTGTCCCGTAACCTTTCGGCCGACCACGCGCGCGCCCTGCTCGACCAGGCGCGCGGCAGTGTGCGGCGAGCCCTCGCCGGATAGATGAAGACAACGAATCCTTGGCTGTGGGTGCCTTCCCTGTACTTCGGCCAAGGCATTCCATACGCCGTCGTGATGACCCTCTCGGTCATCATGTACAAGAACACCGGGGTGTCCAACGCCGACATCGCGCTCTATACCAGCTGGCTGTACCTGCCCTGGGTGATCAAGCCGCTGTGGTCGCCGTTGGTGGACATGTTCCGCACCAAGCGCTTCTTCATCGTCTCGCTCCAGTTCGTGATGGGCGTGGCGCTGGCGCTGGTCGCCTTCACGCTCAAGATGCCGGGCTTCTTCCAGATGAGCCTGGCCGTGTTCTGGCTCATGGCTTTCGCCTCCGCCACCCACGACATCGCGGCCGACGGCTTCTACATGCTCGGCATGCCGGGCAAGCAGCAGGCGGCCTTCGTCGGCGTGCGCAGCGTGTTCTGGCGCGTCGCGCAGATCACGGCGCAGGGTGGCGTGGTCTGGGGCGCGGGCAAACTGGGGGAAAACCTGCTGGACGTGCGCCTGGCGTGGTCGATCGTGCTGTTCGCGCTCGGCGTGCTGTTCGTGCTGCTGTTCCTGTGGCACCAGTTCGTTCTGCCGCGCCCTGACGAAGACAAGGCGGTCGGCGGCTCCGACCACGTGGCCGAATTCCTCCGCACCTTCTCGAGCTTCTTCGCCAAGCGCGACATCTGGCTGGTCCTCGGCTTCATCCTCACCTTCCGCCTGGGCGAGGCGCAGCTGGTCAAGCTGGTCGCGCCCTTCATGCTCGACCCGGTGGACAAGGGCGGACTGGGGCTGTCGACGGCGGACGTGGGCATCGCCTACGGCACGGTGGGCATGCTGGCGCTGGTCGCGGGCGGCCTGCTGGGGGGCGTCTTCATCGCGCGCATCGGCCTCAAGCGCGCCCTGTGGCCGATGGTGTTCGCGATGCACCTGCCGGACCTGGTGTTCGTCTATCTGGCCACCGTGCAGCCGCAGCACCTGACGACGGTGTCGGCCTTCATCGCCATCGAGCAGTTCGGCTACGGTTTCGGCTTCACTTCGCTGATGCTGTACATGATGATGGTCGCGCAGGGCGAACACAAGACCGCGCATTACGCCATCTGCACCGGTTTCATGGCGTTGGGGATGATGCTGCCGGGGATGATCAGCGGCTGGATCCAGCAGCAGGTCGGCTACCAGCACTTCTTCATCTGGGTGTGTCTGGCCACCGTCCCCGCGTTCCTGATGGCGGCGCTGGTCAAGGTCGATCCGGAGTTCGGCAAGAAGTGAACAAGCGCCTGATTTCCCTCGACGCCTTCCGCGGCTTCACCATCGCCGCGATGGTCCTGGTGAACAACCCGGGCGACTGGAACAATCTGTATGCGCCGCTCGAGCACGCGGCCTGGAATGGCTGGACCTTCACAGATTGGATCTTCCCCTTCTTCCTCTTCATCGCCGGCGTCTCGATGACGTTCTCGCTCGGCCGGCAGGCGGAGCAAGGCGCGTCCCGTCCGGCCCTGCTGGTCCGGCTGGCGCGGCGGGCGGTGCTGATCTTCCTGATCGGAGTCGCGCTGAACCTCATCCCGCACTTCGACTTCGAGACGGTCCGCATTCCTGGGGTACTGCAGCGCATCGCCCTGTGCACGCTGGCCGCCGCCCCGATCGTCGTGTACTGCGGCTGGCGTGGTCAGCTCGCCGCCATCGTCGCACTGTTCGGCGCTTACCTATGGCTGATGCTGGCCGTACCCGTGCCGGGCGGCGCGGCGGGAGTGCTGGAACCGGGCCAGGACTTCGGCGCCTACGTCGACCGCCTGCTGCTGGATGGTCATTTGTGGGCCAGGTCGCGCACCTGGGACCCCGAGGGCCTGGTCTCGACCCTGCCGGCGGTCGCGACCCAGTTGTTCGGTGTGCTGGCCGGGCGCATCCTGGGTTCCAGGCTGCCGCGCATGGAGCAGACCGTGTGGCTGCTGCTGGCCGGCCTGCAGATGGTCTGGCTGGGGGAGATGCTGGATGTGGCGCTTATCCCGATCAACAAGAGCCTGTGGACGCCCTCCTACAGCATCTTCACGGCCGGCTGGGCGCTGGTGCTGCTGGCGGCATTCTACTGGGTGCTGGATGCGGCGCCCGCGGCCAAGGTGCGGGCGCGGGCGGAACGCTGGACCCAACCCTTCGTCATCTACGGCATGAACGCACTGTTCATTTTCGCGTTTTCCGGACTGACCGCTAAAATGCTCGGCTTTATCACGGTCGGGTCGCAGTCGCTCGGGCAGTGGCTGTACGCGCCGCTCGCCGCACTGCCGCTCGATCCCGCGGCCACCTCGCTGCTGTACGCCATCGCCTTCAACTGCGCCATGTTCGCCGTGGCCTGGGGCATGTGGCGCAGGAAGTGGTTCGTGAAAGTCTGAGGATACGCATGAAACGACGCGCCTTCGCGCTTGCCGGCCTGGCCGGCGCGGCCGCCCTGCTGACCAGCTGCGCCACCCCGCCGGCGGCGCCGCCGGCCGCCGTCCCCGTCCCTGCGGGCGAGCTGCCGCCCGAAGCGCCGCGCGAGTTTCGCGCCGCCTGGGTGTCGACCGTCGCCAACATCGACTGGCCGTCGCGCCCCGGGCTGCCGGCCGCGCAGCAGCAGGCCGAGGCCATCGCCATCCTGGACCGGGCGCGCGAGCTGAACCTGAACGCCTTGATCCTCCAGGTGCGCCCCGCCGCGGACGCGGTCTACGCCTCGAAGATCGAACCCTGGTCCGAGTACCTGAGCGGGACCCAGGGCCAGGCGCCCCAGCCTTGGTACGATCCGCTCAAGTTCTGGGTGCGCGAGGCGCATGCGCGCGGCCTGGAACTGCATGCCTGGTTCAACCCCTACCGCGCGCGCCACTCCGCCGCCAAGTCGCCGCTGGCGCGCGAGCACGTGGCCAATACCCAGCCGGCCATCGTCAAGCAGGTCGGCAAGTACCTGTGGATGGACCCGGGCGAGGAAGCCGCCGTGCGCCAGACGCTGGACGTGGTGCTGGACGTGGTGCGCCGCTACGATATCGACGGCGTCCATATCGACGACTACTTCTATCCCTATCCGGAAGGCGAGCCGGAGCAGGACTTCCCGGATGGCCCGAGCTGGACCCGCTACCAGGCCGGCGGCGGCACGCTGGACAAGGCCGCGTGGCGGCGCGACAACGTCAACCGCATGATCGAGGCGCTGAACGCCGGTATCCACAAGGAAAAGCCCTGGGTGCGCTTTGGCGTGTCCCCGTTCGGCATCGGGCGCCCCGACCGGCGGCCGTCCACGGTGACCGGCTTCAGCCAGTACGACAAGCTGTATGCCGACGCGGAAACCTGGCTGGCCAACGGCTGGCTCGATTATTTCGCCCCGCAGTTGTACTGGGCGATCAACCAGCCGGGCCAGGAATACGTGACCCTGCTCGATTACTGGATCGGCCAGAACACGCAGAACCGGCACCTGTGGCCGGGCCTGTTCACGAGCCGCATTGGTGCGCCGGCCAAGGATTATCCGCCCGAGGAGATCGTGGAGCAGATCGGACGCACGCGCCAGCGCGCCGGGGCCGATGGCCACATCCATTTCAGCATGATCGCGCTGATGGAGAACCGCAAGGGCATCGCCGACCAGCTGCGGACCTTGATGTACGCCTCGCCCGCGCTGGTGCCGGCCACGCCCTGGCTGGCGGACGGTGCGCCCGCCGCGCCGCGCGCATTGGCGCACCGTGAGCGCGGCGGCATCGCGCTCAAGCTTGCGGCCGGCCCCACGGTGACGCACTATGCGCTCTGGGCGCGTTATGGCAACGAATGGCGTTTCTCGGTGGCGCCCGCCGCGCGCGGCGTGGCGACGGTGGCCGATGACCCTCGGCTGGGCCGGGCCACCGCCATCCTCGTCAGTGCCGTCGACCGGGTTGGCATGGAAAGTCCGCGTGTGCCAGTCACGCTGCCCTAGCCACCGTCATCCCCGCGGGTCATAACCTTATGGCATGTCCCTGCAAGCAGCTGTCATGCACCGCGATCCTGCTTGGACGTACACTCCTCGGATGGCAATGAATCAAGAAGGGCTTGGGCTCGGCATCGACGCCGGCGGCACGCAGACGCGCTGGGCGCTGGCGCGGGCCGACGGCGCCATCGTGGCCGAGGGCAGTGTCGAAGGCCTGTCCGCGCTCCAGATGGGCAACGCGGCCGGCCGCGAGGCGGTGCGCACCCGCCTGGACGCGCTTGCGCGCGAGGTGCTCGCGCATGGCATGCCGGGCGCAGTGCGGGCCGGAGTCACCGGTTTCGGCGACGACTGCGCGCCGCTGGCCGCCTGGCTGTCCGACCTGTTCGCCGTGCCCGTGCAAGCCATCGTCCTGGGCAGCGATATCGATATCGCCTATCTCGACAGCTTCGCGCCCGGCCAGGGCTACCTGGTCTACGCCGGCACCGGTTCCATGGGCGCCTTCGTCGCCAGCGACGGCAGCTTCCACCGTGCAGGCGGGCGCGGCGTGACCCTGGACGACGGCGGCGGCGGGTTCTGGATCGCGCGCGAAGCGATGCGCGCGATCTGGCGCCGCGAGGACGAGCACCCCGGCGCCTGGACCGGGTCGCCCATGGCGCGCGCCGTGTTCGACCACGTCGGCGGCAGCGACTGGTCCTGTTCGCGCCAATTCATGTATGGCCGCGAGCGCGGCGAGATCGGCAAGCTGGCGCTGGCCGTCGCCGCCAGCGCCGACCACGACCCCGAAGCCGCCGCCATCCTGCGCGCGGCCGGGGTGGAACTTGCACGCCTGGCGCGCGCCCTGAGCGGCCGCTTCGGCCTGCGCCCGGTGGTGCTGTCCGGCCGCGCCGCCCAGTTGCATCCCCTGATCTTCGATACGATGCGCGCGTCCCTGCCGGCCGCCACCGCCCTGCGCCTCGAGACCACCAAACCGCATTACGCGGCCGCGCGCAGCGCGGCTTCCAGTCATTTCGCCTCCACGACCCGACCATGAAAAAACTGCTTGCCGTCTCCTTGCTCGCCGCCCTATTGGCCGGCTGCGTCACCGCGCCCTACCAGGTCGATCACAGCTATACCGCCAAGAGCCAGAGCGACCGGGTCAAGTTCCTGATCATCCATTACACCGTCAGCGACACGCCGCGTTCGATCAAGATCCTCACGCAGGAGATCGTGAGCAGCCACTACCTGCTGACCGACGAGGATCCGCCCAAGCTGTACGGCCTGGTGGACGAAGGCCGTCAGGCCAACCACGCGGGTGTCTCCAGCTGGAAGAACTACACCCTGCTCAATCCCAGTTCGATCGGGATCGAGATCGTGAACCCCGGCTTCACCACCAACCCGGACGGCACGCGCACCTGGTACCGCTTCTCGGACGCGCAGATGAAGGTGCTGGTCCCGCTGGTCAAGGATATCGTCAAGCGCCACAACATCGCACCGGAAAACATTCTCGGCCACGCCGATATCGCCCCGCAGCGCAAGCAGGATCCGGGGCCGATGTTCCCGTGGCAGCAGCTGGCCGACGCCGGCCTGATTCCCTGGCCCGACGCCGCGCGCGTCGCCACGCTGCGCCCCGGCTACGAACAGCAGCTGCCCGATGTGGCCTGGTTCCAGAAGAAGCTCGCAGCTTATGGATACGCCGTGCCCCAGACCGGTCAGCTGGACGAGGCCACCCGCACCGTGATCACGACCTTCCAGATGAAGTACCGTCCGTCGAACATCGACGGCACGCCGGACGCGGAAACCGCGGCGCTGCTGGAAGTGATGGCGCCCACGCCAGCGGCGGCCCCGGCGCCTGCTCCGGCGCCGCAACCAGCACCCGCATCTGAACCGGCGCCCGCACCGGAACCTGCGCCCGCCGAGCAACCGGCCAAGTGAGGGGCCTCCGTCGCAAGGGCGCGCGATTTCCGCTATGCTGGGAAGCTTGTCAGTAAAGGGAAAACGCCATGCGGCTGCGCCATATTGAAGTCTTCCACGCGATCATGCAGGTCGGGACCATCAGCGGGGCAGCCCAGGTGCTGCACATTTCGCAACCTGCCGTGACCAAGGTCCTGCAGCATTGCGAACTGCAGCTGGGGATGCCGCTGTTCGAGCGCGTGCGCGGCAAGCTGTATCCCACGCCCGAGGCGCACCGCCTGTTCGCGGAAACCGAAAAACTGCACCGCGACCTGCAGGGCATCCGGCGCCTGGCCGCGAGCCTCAAGAGCCGCACCATTGAGACCATCCGACTGGTGTCCACGCCGACCATCGCGATCAGCGTGCTGCCGGAAGCGATGACCCGCTGGCGCCGCGACTTCCCGCACACCCGCTGCGAGCTGTCCACCTTCCACACCAACGAGATCGTCAACATCCTGCGCCTGGGCGAAGCCGACCTGGCCTTGTCGCTGCAGGACCCGCGCCATCCCGGCATCGTGGCCGAGCCGCTGGCGCAGGGCGTGCTGACCGCGATCGCCTCGCCCGGCACCTGGAACGCGGACCAGCTGGCCGAGCCGCTGACGCCGGAAGGCCTGAGCGGCGAATTGATCGGCCTGGCCGGCAGCGACCCGCTGGGAGAGCTAGTGCTGCAAGCCTGCGAGGTGCAGGGCGTGCATCCGAGCTTTCGCACCGTGGTGCAGACCTACCAGATCGCGCGTTCGCTGGTCGAAGCGGGCGGCGGCACGACCGTGGTCGACCCTTTCACCGCCGCTTCCGCCGGCGCCAGCGTGCAGCGCCGCCCGTGGGCGCCAGCGGTGAACGTGCAGCTGTTCCTGCTGACGGCGAGCCACTCGCCGCTGTCGCACGGCGCGCGCGAACTTGCCAACCGCATCGGCGCGACCGCGCGCGCCTGTCTCGAAAAAGGAAATCAATGAGCAGCTTCCTCGCCATCGAGGAGATCGCACGGCATCCGCACTTCCGGCACCTGTCCACCATCGCCGGCATCGGCGTGGACCTGCGCTACGCCACGCCCGGCAACTTCGTCGGACGCGACCTGTATTCCCCGTATGACTGCGCCTGGCTGCACCGCGAAGCGGCCGCCGCGCTGGAGCGCGCGGTGGCCTGGCTGGCGTCAAGGAGGCCGGGCCACAAGCTGCTGGTGCTCGATGCCCTGCGCCCCCAGCGCGTGCAGCAGGAACTGTGGGACGCGCTGGAAGGCACCAACCTGCGCATGTACCTGGCCGATCCCGCGCGCGGTTCCATCCATTCGTTCGGAATGGCGGTGGATATCACGATCCTCGATCCGCACGGCCGCGAACTCGACATGGGAACCGGCTTCGACGACCTGACCGAGCGCTCGCATCCCGTGCTGGAATCGGAGCTGCTCGAAACGGGCGAACTCACGCCCCTGCACGTGGCCAACCGCCAGCTCCTGCGCGACGCGATGGGCCATGCCGGCTTTGTCGGCATCAACAGCGAGTGGTGGCACTTCGATTGCGGCGACCGCGTCGCCGTGCGCGCTACTTACCTGCGGGTGGGCTGAGCGCCGCGGCGCTCGAATTGGCCAGCCAGTCGACGAGCGCATCCAGCACGGCGCGGCCCTTGCCGTTGCCGGCCTTCTCGTCGTTGACCATCGCGGCCACCACGCACAGGGTGCCGTCGCGGTCGGGCACCACCCCCGCCAGGGCCGTGACATTACGCAGCGTGCCGGTCTTGAGGCGGGCGTGCTCGGCGGCCACGCTGTCCTTCAGGCGGCGGCGCATGGTGCCGTCCACCGCGGCAATCGGAAGACTGGCGAGGAACTCCGGCGCCCATTTGCCGCGCAGCGCCGCCTGCAGCACGCCCGTCATCTGCGCCGGTGTGATGCGCTCCAGCCGCGACAGGCCGGAACCGTTCTCCAGCACCAGCCCGTCGTCCGGAATGCCGTGCGCGCGCAGCCAGCTGCGCACGGTGGCGTCGGCGCGCACCAGGCTGGCGCCGGGTTCCGCGGTGGCGGGCAGCGGGTGACTGCCCAGTACCGGATCGGCCTCCAGGCTGCCCAGCGCCAGGAAGATGGTGCGGGCCAGCAGGTTGTCCGACGGCTTGTTCGTGTCGCGCACGATTTCGGGTAGCGTGCGCGACACGTGGTCGGCCAGCAGGCGCGTGGTGGCGGGGGCGGTGCCCTCCACCACCTGGCCGCGCAGGGTGCCGCCCAGGCGCTTCCACTCCGCGCGGAACATGCGCTCCGCATAGTCCTGCCGGTCCAGCACATTGATCGCGTTGGTGCGCGCGCAGTTGCGCGGGAAGGTGCCGTGCAGGACGATCTTCAGGCGGCCGAAAGCGGTGCGTTTCACTTCCGGCAGCTTCCAGCCGTCTTCCCAGCGCGCGCAATCGGCGTCGATCAGGCGCATGTCGGACGTCACGCTCACGCCGTCCAGCTGCGGCCACAGCGCCAGCGTCAGACGTTTCTGCGTCGCGCGCATGTCCACTTCCAGCATGTTGCGGTTCAGGAGAGCGGCGTCGGGAATGACGTTGTAGTAGGCCTCCGGCGACTCGTCGAACGGCGGCACGCCCACGTCCAGCCGCGCCGGAGTGAACAGACTGCGGTCGACCACCACGTTCCCGGCGATCTGGCGGATGCCCTGGTTGCGCAGGGTGTGCAGCATGTAGTCCAGCGCCTCGGCGGAGAAATCGACATCGGCGCCGCCGCGCAGTATCAGGTCGCCCTGCAGCACGCCGTCCACGACCTCCGCTGCGCTGCGCAGCTCCGTGCGGCCGCGAAACACGGGGCCGAGCAGGTCGAGGCCGATGGCCGTGGTCAAGAGCTTCATGGTCGATGCGGGCTGCATCGGCCGCTCGGCCTGCGCGGCCAGCATTACCGAGTCGCCGCGCAGGACCACGACGGCCAGCGCATCTTCCGGCAGGCCGTTCGCGGCCAGGGCCGCGCTGACCGGGACGGGCAGCTCGGCGCGGGCATAGGGCAGGCAGGCGATCAGGGCGGCGAAGGCGAAGCGGCGCAGCATGGGATTCCTTGTCAGTGGAAGAACAGGTAGGCGACCAGGATCGCGGCGACGATGCCGGCGAAGTCCGCCAGCAGCCCGGCCGAGATGGCGTAGCGGGTGCGCTTGATGCCGACCGATCCGAAATACAGGGCGACGATGTAGAAGGTCGTGTCGGCCGAACCCTGGAACACGCAGGCCAGGCGCCCGACGAAGGAATCGACGCCGTAGGTCTTCATCGCGTCGATCATCATGGCCTTCGAGCCGCTGCCGGAAAGCGGCTTCATGAGCGCGGTCGGCAGCGCCGGAACGAAGTCCGTGTTCAGGCCCAGGCCCGCGAAGATCCAGTTGAAGCCATTGACCACGAAGCCAAAAATGCCGGAGTTGCGGATCACGCCGATCGCCACCAGCATCCCGACCAGGTAGGGGATGATCGTGATCGAAGTCTGGATGCCGCCCTTGGCGCCTTCGATGAAGCTCTCGTACACGTTCACCTTCTTACGCAGCGCCATCGTGATGAAACCGATGATGATCGAGAACAGGACCAGGTTGCTGGCGACCTTGGACACCAGTTCGATTTCCGGCTTGGTCAGGTAGTTGATGAAGTAGTAGACCATGCCGACGATGGCCGCCGTGATGCCGCCCAACCAGCCCATGACCACGCCGTTGAACAGGTTCAGGCGCTGGCGGATGGCCACCACGATGATGCCCGCCATGGTGGAGGCGTAGGTGCCGATGATGCAGGGGATGAACACGTCGGACGGATCGGCGGCGCCGAGAATGGCGCGCTGGGCCATGATCGCCACCGGGATCAGGGTCAGGCCCGAGGTGTGCAGCACCAGGAACATGATCTGGGCGTCGGTCGGCTCGTCCTTGTTTGGGTTGAGCGTCTGCAGGCTCTCCATCGCCTTCAGTCCGAACGGCGTGGCCGCGTTGTCCAGGCCCAGGAGATTGGCCGAGAAGTTCATCACCATGTGGCCGGTGGCCGGATGGTTGCGCGGCACTCCGGGGAAGATGCGCGAGAAGAAGGGCGCGATGATGCGCGCGAACCAATCGACCACGCCGGCGCGCTCGCCGACGTTCATGATCCCCAGCCACAGCGTCATGACCCCGGCCAGCGGCAGCGCGATGTCCATCACCGCGATCTTGGCCGAATCGAAAGTGCCGTCGACGATGCGTTTGAAGATTTCGGTGTCGCCCAGGAAGAGCCACTGCAGCAGCGCCGCGATGAAGCCCACGATGAAGAAGCCGGACCAGATGTAGTTCAGTGCCATGAAGTGTCGGTTTTCCGTGCAGAGCCACGATTGTGCAGCGAGAGTATAGGCCGGGCCGATGAAACTATGCAGGCCCGCCATGCAAAAAAGTTATGCGCGCTGCGCTCCGGCGCCGGCTTCGCTATCATACGAGCCCATGACCCGACTCCGCCGCCTGGCCTGCGCCCTGCTTCTGACCTCCGCCCTTGCCGCGTCCGGCGCGGAGCCCGAGCCGAAAGTCCTGCGCTTCTACCTCGCCACCAGCGAAAGCGCGCTGGACCCCGCGGTGGCCTCGGACCTCGCTTCGCTGCAGCTGATGGAGAACCTGTTCGATCCGCTGCTGCGCTACGACTACCTGGCGCGTCCCGCGCGCCTGCAGGCCAACACCGTACGCGACATGCCCGAGGTGTCCGCGGATGGCCTGACCTATACCTTCCATCTGCGCTCCGGCGTGCGCTTCGCGCCCGATCCCGCTTTTCGCGGCCAGGTGCGCGAGGTGACCGCGCAGGACTACGTGTATTCCCTGATGCGCCTGTACGATCCGGCGCTCAAGTCGCCCTGGCTGCCCATGTTCGAGGGGAAGATCGCGGGCGACGGCGCCTTGCGCGGGAACTTCTCGTACGCGACCCGCATTCCCGGCCTGGAAGCGCTGGACCGCTACACCCTGCGCATCCGACTCAACGCGCCGGAGCCGAACTTCCTGTATTACCTGGCGATGCCGGCCACCGGCGTGGTGGCGCGCGAGGTGGTCGAGGCCTATCCGGGCCAGGTGGGCAACCATCCCGTCGGCAGCGGCCCGTTCATGGTCGGCGAGTGGAAGCGCAGCGACCGCATCGTCCTCCTGAAGAACCCGCAGGCGAGCGCCGTGTTCCACAGCGCCGTGGCGTCGCCGCTGGAAGGCCAGCGCCTGCCCTTCGTGGACCGGGTCGAGGTGCGCGTGGCGGAGGAGTTGCAGGGGCGCGTGCTCGGCTTCCTGAACGGCGAATACGATTTCATCGAGCAGGTGCCGGAATCCATGCGCGACATGGTGCTGGAGGGCGACCGCCTGAAGCCGGACCTGGCCGCGCGCGGCCTGACGCTGTACAAATTCATCCCGCTCCAGACCTACTACATGTGGATGAACATGGAGGACCCGGTGCTGGGCGGCTACACCAAGGAGAAGATCGCCCTGCGCCGCGCGATCGCCCTGTCCTACGACGCCGAGGAGGACGTGCGCCTGCTGAAAAAAGGGCTCGCCATCCACGCCGAATCGCCGCTGCCGCCCAACGCCATCGGCTACGACCCGGCCTACCGCAGCCCGGTGCGCCACGATCCCCGGCTGGCCAATGCCCTGTTGGACCGCTATGGCTACCGGCGCGGGGCGGACGGCATGCGCACCGATCCGCACGGCCGGCCGCTGACGCTCACCATGGCGAGCGAAGCGACGGCCGGCGGGCGCCTGCGCGACGAGTTGTGGCGCAAGTGCCTGAGCGCGGTCGGACTGCGCGTGGTGTTCAAGAGCGACAAGAAGACCGAGATCATCAAAGCCTCGCGCCTGGGCAAGGTGCAGATGTTCGAAGCGAACTGGTTCGGCGACTTTCCCGACGCGGAAAACTTCTACCAGCTCCTGTACGGCCCGAACAAGGGACGCGCCAATTACGCCCGTTTCGACCTGCCCGACTACAACCTCCGCTACGAAAAGGCGCGCCTGCTGCCGGACGGTCCAGAGCGCCGCCAACTGGTGTTCGAGATGAATCAGCTGATCCACGCCTATAACCCCTGGGTGCCGCTGACCCATCCGGTGTCCGCCGATGTCACGCAACCGTGGTTAAAAAACTACACGCGCCACCCGGTCGAATTCACCCAATGGCGCTACCTGGACCTGGATTTGTCCATACGCAAAGGACGGAAATCGCCATGAGTCAGCATGTCATTCCTAAAAGTTATGCTTAACCCAGGTTATTTCATTAGCATGGCCGCAACCGTCCGGCGTACCCTCGGACAGATCAAAAATAGTGGTTACATTCCCAAGGAGAGATACGTGAAAGTCAAGAAGCTAGCGCACCTGATAGCCATGATCGGCGTAGCCGGCGCCGCCTCCGCCCAAACCGCCGCTCCCCAGCAGCCGATGGCGCGGGTGGAAATCACGGGTTCGAGCATCAAGCGTATCGCCAACGAAGGCGCGCTGCCGGTCCAGATCATCTCGCGCAAGCAGATCGAAGCGCAGGGCATCGTCACCGCCGAACAGCTGATCGCCACGTTGTCGGTGAACGGCACCGGCTCCGACAACCTCGCCTCCAACGCGGACGTGACCACCGGCGCCCAGCGCGGCAACAACGGCGCCTCCTCCGCCAACCTGCGCGGCCAGGGTTCGGACAGCACGCTGGTGCTGCTGAACGGCCGGCGCGTCGCGACCCACGGCATGAAGGGCTCGGCGGTCGACCTGAACTCGATTCCGATGGCCGCGGTCGAACGCGTCGAGGTGCTGAAGGACGGCGCCTCCGCGATCTACGGCACCGACGCCGTCGGCGGCGTGATCAACTTCATCCTGCGCAAGGACTACCAGGGCCTGGAAGCCCAGGCCTTCACCGACATGACCCAGCAGGGCGGCGGCGAGATCCACCGCGTCTCCGTCACCGGCGGCTGGGGCGACCTCGATCAGCAGGGCATGAACTTCCTGTTGGCTGGCTCGCACAGCGAGAACAAGGCCCTGCGCGGCGATCAGCGCGACTTCGTCAACACCTTCCAGCCGAACCGCGGCCTGTCGGTGGACACGCGCGGCACGCCGTACGCCACCATCTTCGCCACCTCCCTGGCCAAGACCCTGCTGTCCCAGGGCAGCGCCGGCGTGACCCTGCCGGGCGGCACCCAGGCTTACAACGGCGTGAACGTACTGGACCTGCCGGGCCAGGCCGGCTGCGCGTCGATTCCGGGCCAGGCCGCCTATGATGAAGTGCTGTGGGATACTCCGTCCGCCAAGTATGGCTGCGCCTGGGATACCGGCCGCGCCGCCGTGCTCCAGCAGCCGGTCGACAGCGACAATTTCGTCGCTCGCGGCACCTTCAAGCGCGGCGAGCACCAGATGTTCATCGAAGCCGTCGGCTCCCAGGTCAAGGTGGCCAAGAGCTTCTCGCCGAACCAGATTTCTCCGGGATCGAACTTCCCCGCTTCCTCCTTCTATCCGTCCACCGGCGCCGCCTACAACGACATCTTCAACGCTCTGGTGGCCGTGTTCCCGAGCGTCCAGGCCAACTACGGCCTGCCGATCGCCTACCGCTGGCGCTGCATGGAATGCGGCAACCGCGAGATCACGACCAAGACCACGGCCGGCCGCTACGCCATCGGCGCGGACGGTCCGCTGCAGATCGCGGGCCGCACCTTCGACTACCGGGTCGGCCTGTCGACCGCGTATTCGGAGTCCGAGTCCAAGGTCGGCAAGGGCTACAACTACACCAAGGCCCTGGCCGACGCGCTGGGCACGGGCATCATCAACCCCTTCCTCAAACCGGGCGAGAAGCAGAGCCAGGCCGCGCTGGACCTGATCCAGAGCACCTCGGCCGAAGGCGTCACCCTCTACGGCGGCAAGTCCACCGTGACCGAGCTCGATGGCACCCTGTCCGGCGAACTGGCCACGCTGCCGGCCGGCGCGCTGATGGGCGCCCTGGGCGTCGATCTGCGCCGCGAGGAATACCGCTTCAACGGCGACGTGCGCGCCGCAACCACCCGTCCGGCCATCCTGAACGCGCCGTTCGACGACCAGAACGCGCTCAATCCGGTGGCGCGCGACATCAAGGCCGTGTTCTTCGAGTTGAGCATCCCGGTCATGAAGTCGCTGGAGGTGACCGTGGCCGGCCGCCGCGACCATTACACCGGCTTTGGCGGCACCTTCAATCCGAAGCTGTCGTTCCGCTGGAACCCGACTCAGGCCCTGCTGTTCCGCGGCTCCTACAACAGCGCCTTCCGCGTCCCCGCCTTCAACCAGCTGTTCAATGGCGTGACCGAATCCGTCTACGCCGGCAAGGACCTGGCCGATCCGGGCACCTGCAGCACCGGCAAGGTGGACAGCACCAAGCCGGGCTGCGAATCGGTCACCCCGAACATCCTCACCGGCGGCAAGAGCACGCTCGGCCCCGAGACCGCCAAGGAAGGCACGCTCGGCGTCGTGTTCGAGCCGAACAGCACCTTCTCGCTGTCGGCCGACTGGTGGGTGATCCGCCGCTACGACCAGATCAAGTCGCTCACCCTCGGCACCCTGATCGCGAACTACGGCCTGTTCAAGGATAACTTCATCCGCGACGGCGCCGGCAAGCTGGTGGCCGTCGACCAGCGCTGGGTGAACGCCGGTAAGTCGATCACCAGCGGCGTCGAGATCAGCGGCCGCCTGAACGGCAAGCTGGGCGCCGGCCGCTGGCAGGCCGGCCTGGACGGCACCCGCTTGCTGGACAAGCGCTCCAAGCCGATCAACAGCGCCGACTGGGGCAAGAGCGAACTGGGCGTGTTCACCTTCACGGGCGACCTGGGTCTGAAGTGGAAGCACAGCGCCTTCCTCACCTACCAGGAAGGCAGCTGGAGCGGCATGCTGCAGAACATCTATCGCGGTTCCTACGACGACCAGGTCCTGCCGGGCGTCCAGAACGGCAAGGTGACGCCGCCGGACTGGAACGCACGCGTGAAGGCCTACTCGGTGTTCAACGCCTCGGTGACCTACACGGGCATCAAGAACCTGAGCCTGTCGGCCGGCGTGAAGAACATCTTCGACACCGACCCGCCGTTCGCGGTCACGTATGACAGCAACAGCGGCGCCGGCAGCTCGTGGGAGCCGCGCGTGGCCGACCCGCGTGGCCGGGCGCTGACGCTGACCGCGAACTACAAGTTCCTGTAAGATCAGTCTTCCCTTGTGGCCCGAGGCATGAGGCGTCCCCCCGCCTCGGCTTCGGGCCTTTTTCATTGACAGGCATGGACAGGCGCACCTTCGGCATGCTGTTGGCACTGGGCCTGACCCTGCCGCCCGCGCGCGCGCAGGCCAGGCCCAGGAAACGCATGCAGCACACTCTCATCAAACCGCGGCGGCTGGCGCCGGGCGACACCGTCGGCCTGATCGCCCCGGCCGGACGCACCAGCGAAGAATCGATCGAGAAGGCCAGCGCCCACATCGAAGCACTGGGCTTTCGGGTGCAGCACGCGCCGCACCTGCGCGAGATCCACGGCAACTACGCCGGCACCGCGCAGCAGCGGCTGGACGACCTGCATGGCATGTTCACCGATCCCGGCATCCGGGCGCTGTGGTGCATCCGCGGCGGCTCGGGCGCGATCTCGCTGCTCAGCCACATCGACTACCGCCTGATCCGGCGCCACCCGAAGATCCTGATCGGCTATTCGGACATCACGGCGCTGCACCTGGCCATCCTGCGCCATGCGGGCCTGGTCACCTTTCACGGCCCGGTGGCCTCGTCCGGGCCGTCGGAATACGCCAACCGCCACCTGCTGGAACTCCTGATGCAGCCGCAGCGCGAGTACATCATTCCGCCGGCGGAGGAAAATCTGGTGCGGGCGCTGACCGAACCGCAGTACACGATGCGCACGGTGCACGAAGGCGTGGCGACCGGACGCCTGGTCGGGGGGAACCTGAGCCTGGTGGCGGCGCTGGCCGGCACGCCCTACGCGGCCGACTTCCGCGACGCCCTCGTCTTCCTGGAAGAGGTCAACGAGGAACCCTACCGCATCGACCGCTGGATGACCCAGCTCGATCTGTCCGCCGGCTTCCGGCGCGCGGCCGGTGTAATGCTCGGCGTGTGCGAAAACTGCGTGCCCGAGGAGGGATCGGTCTCGCTGACTTTCGACGAGACGGTGGACCAGTTCCTGGAGCCCCTCAAGCGCCCGGCCGTCGCCGGCTGGTCCTTCGGTCACATCCGCCACCAGTTCACCCTCCCGGTCGGGGTGCGCGCCCGCATGGATACCAAAGCTGGTACGCTCACGCTGCTGGAGCCCGCCGTCACCTGAGAACGCACTATGAGCACATCGAGCCGTTACGACACTGGAATCGCCTTTCTCAAACTCGTCGGCGGTGCGAACTACGATGCGCCGATCGACAGCCTGAAGACCATCGCCCCCGATCTCGCCCGTTTCACCGTGGAGTTCGGGTACGGCGACATCATGTCCCGGCCGGGCCTCGACCTCAAAACCCGGCAATTCTGCACGGTGGCGGCGCTGGCCGCGCTGGCGAACGCGCAGCCCCAGCTCAAGTACCACATCAACGGAGCCCTGAATGTCGGCTGGGAGCCGGCGGAGGTGGTCGAAAGCATTCTCCTGAGCGCGGTCTATGCCGGTTTTCCCGCCGCGCTGAACGGCGTCTTCGCGGCCAAGGAGGTGTTCGAGAGGCGGCAGCTGGCCTGGAACCCCGCGCCCGATGCGCGTTCCGAGGACCGCTACGCGCGCGGTCTGGCGGCCCTGGAGCAGGTCAGTGCCGGCGCCGGCGCGGCCGTGATCCGCAGCCTGCAGGACCTGGCGCCGGACCTGGCCCGCTTCATCATCGAGTTCTCGTACGGCGACATCATCTCGCGGCCCGGCATCGATAACCGCACCCGCGAACTGGCGACGGTAGCCCTGTTGACGGCGCTCGGCACCGCGCAGCCACAGCTGAAGGTGCACGTCAGCGCGGCCATGCACGTGGGTGCCACGCGGGAGGAGATCACCGAAGCCATCCAGCAGATGGCCGTGTATGCGGGTTTCCCGGCCGCGCTGAACGGCATCGCCGCGGCGCGCGACGTCTTCTCCGCCGCGGCATGAACCGGCATCCGCTCCCCGCGGAGGACGGTCTCACGGACGATTGGCCGCCGCTGTCGTCCGCTGCCGTCGCCGTACTGGCGCTGTTCGCGTTGTGGGTCGTCTGGGAGCACTTCTTCACCACCACGGGCTGGGTCGTCATCCTCGATAGCGCCAACCTGGCCCTGCACGAGGCGGGACATCCCGTCGTCGGCCTGCTCTGGACGCGCCTGGGCGTGTACGGCGGGACGCTGTTCCAGCTGCTGTTTCCGGCCCTGTTCGCGCACCACTTCCAACGCCAGCGCCAGACGGCGGGGTGGGCCGCGGCCATGCTCTGGCTGGGCGAGAACCTGATGAACATCGGGCGTTACATGAAAGACGCCCGCGCTCAAATGCTGCCCCTGGCCGGCGGGGGCGAGCACGATTGGACCGAGATCTTCAGCCGTTGGGGCGTGCTCGCGCACGACGTCGGCATCGGCAACACCTTCCGCTTATGCGGCTTAGGTCTTGTTGCGTATGCAGTCTGGTGGGCTTGGCGGCAGCGGCGCCATGCTTGATCCGGTTCGTGTCGGACCTGCGGCGTAGTACGCGCGGTATCAGGCGGCCATCCAGAAGAACACGGCCGTCATGCGCTTGTCGGTGTGGTCGAAGCCGAAATAGGACGTGGCCGAGTGCACGATGTTGGCCTTGTACAGGACCATGCGGTTGAAGCGGTTCTCGATGCGCAGGTCTTCCTGCCAGGCGTCCAGCGGCAGCGAGGTCACGGCCAGGGCCTCGCGCAGGTTGGCGTGCGGCGGGCTGCAGATGTTCCCGCCCAGCTTGCCGTCCGGGTAGCGCTGGCGGTAGAACGAGGTGCCGGCGTCGGCGTCCGGCTCGGGCGAGAGATAGATCACGGCGGCGTAGCGGCACAGCTTGCGCGAATCCGTATGCGGGCGCGGGCCCGATTCGTCCATGCCCACCAGCTGCACGCAGTTGTGGTTCAGGACCTTGCCGTCCGGCGCCTGCTCCTGCCACAGCTTCTTCGAGCCGGTCACCTGCTTGACCCAGGCCTCGACCTGGGCCATCTCCTCGGGCAGCAGCGCGTTGGGCGAACGCCGGCCCGGCCAGGGCAGCGGTGCGTGCGGCGCCCCCAGCTCCCACTCGGCGCGCCCGAAGCAGCGCGCGGACACCTCTTCCGCGTTGGGCAGGAAGCCGTCCTGCACCCAGTAATCGCGCCCGGGCTGCGGTTTGCGGTAGACCAGGGGGCGCATCAGTGCGACACGATGCGCGACATCACCGAGAAGGCGGCGCCGGCCTGCGACTGCTCCAGCAGGATGGTCAGCTCGGAGAAGGTGCACATCATGTTGATCACGCTGATCTTGTCCCAGGCGAGCTTCTTCAGCACGGCGTGGTAGATGCCCGGCGTGCCGCGGGTTTCGGGATTGAGGCGCAAGGTCAGCGCGGTCAGGTTGTCGATGCGCGCCAGCAGGCGCTCTGACGCGAAGGCTTCCTCCACCACCGGGATCAGGGGCCGGGCACACACCACCAGCATCTCGTGCACGCCGCGGGTCACGGTCACGAACATGCCGGGATGCGGTTCGGCCATCGACAGCAGCTGGCGCTGGCATTCGTGCGACAGGTCGGACAGGCGGAAAGTGAAGATCGACAGGTCGGTCTTGGTATTGAGCTCGCCCGAACGCGGCCCGAGGATGGGAATGGCCGAGCGCTTTTCCGGCAGCCGGTCCGACAGCCGGCGCAGGGCCATCACGACGGCGGCCTGGCCGACCGGTTTCCACAGGTCGGCCTCCAGTTGGGGGCGCAGCTGGCGCGCCAGCTCCGACAGGTTGATCAGGCCAAGGGACATGCCCTCGGTCAGGAACGGCGACTCGGTGACGATTTGCTCAACTTTGGTAGCGATCGAAAGCATGTCCTTTTCCCTCGCCGGCGCCATTGCGGACGCCGGGCGAAGCCTCCCGAATAAGAAGAATAAGAGTCGGCTACGCGCTGGCTGGCGCGCGGCCACCGTTACTTCGCAGCTTGAGTGCGCCGGTCAGGCGCTTGGGAGTGGCGGCGGGCAGGACCGCCGAAGAGGGGTGAAGAAGACAAAGGCCAGTTGCGTGCGTGTGCTCATGATTTTCCCGTCCAATCGTGGCGCCTTGTGATGCCCTCATGGGGCGGTGGCGCTTCTGTCAACGTTACCTGAGGGGTCCTCGGTAATCTGGAGCTAAGTGTAGACCGCAAACTTATGTCAGTGCAATCGGAACAAGTGTCCGATTCTCTCTAAATGTTTCATTTTTGCTGCATCTAGAGTAGGCCATCTAATCCCCTTGTAGGTTCAAAATTTTGTGCATCTTGACCTGCCTCAACAGAATATTCTTTCGGGAAGTGGCGTTTTCTCCACACAGTTGCAGCATAGCCATGTCTAAAAATGGACATTTCAGGAATGTTCGTCTCATTTCCTGTTTTTTTTGACATGCCCGGATCGATGGGTCTAGTGTCCACCTTCCCGACGCCGGGCTCGGCTTTGGGGTGCGGCCAACACAGCAGCAGTGGCCACGGAAAACTTACCCAAAAAACAAAATCGATTCTTGGAGAAGAAATGAAATTACGGAAAACCCTGCTTGCCGCATCGATCGCCGCCATTCCCATGATTGGCGGCTATGCCTACGCTGGCCCGTCGATGATGGCAGCACCCGTCGCTCAGCAAGTCGCTAACAAAGCGGCTGGGCTGGTGGCACAACTCGCCGCCAAACACGACGAGCTCGACGCCGACCACGGCTACAAAGTCGCCCGCCAACACCCGGGCGCGCACGGCACCATGATCACCCGTGCCGACCATACCTACAAAGGCGTGCGCATCTTCGGTTCCGACTCCGTCGTGGTCAGCGACGATTCCGGCAACATCGTGAGCGAGTCGGCCTCGGACCGCCGCCAGAACCTGGGCCGCGGCAGCGCCAACAGCCTGCGCGCCAAGACCGCCAGCTTCAGCGTCGCGCCGAAGCTGAGCTCGCAGCAGGCGATCGATCTGGTGGTCAAGGCCGTCGCGCCGACCGGCACGCACAATACCGCCCCCAAGGCTGAACTGATCATCTGGCCGGTCGTCACCCAGGAGCGCACCGCCGCCGCTGCCAACAAGCCGGAGTCCAAGCTGAACGCCATGGACCTGGTCGACAAGGTCACCGGCTACGAGCTGGCTTACATGGTCCAGACCCGCATGAGCGTGAACGGCCGCCTGCAGTACCGCGACACCGTGGTGTCCGCCGCCAACGGCGCGACCCTGGCCCAGTGGAATGCCCTGCACACCGTGGTCGGCACCGGCTACAGCCAGTACAACGGCACCGTGCCGATCCAGACCACCCTGGTCGGCTCGACCTACCAGATGCTGGACTCGACCCGCGGCACCGGCGGCAAATTCGGCGGCATGGCCATCACCAACGCCAACCACAGCTCGGCCAACGCACCGAGCGCCGGCTCCATCTACACCAACAGCACCAACACCTGGGGCGATGGCCAGCAGTACATTTCCGGCGGCAGCACCACCAACGCCAACGGCCAGACCGCCGCGGTGAACGCGCTGTGGGGCCTGATGAACACCTACGACGGCATGAAGAACGTGCTGGGCTGGCAGTCGCTGGACGGTAACAACACCGCCACCTACATTGCCGCTCACCTGGACAACAACTACGACAACGCCTTCTACGACGATTCCTGCACCTGCATGTACATCGGCGACGGTTCCTCGTTCTACAGCCTGGGTTCGATCGACGTGATCGGCCACGAGATGGGCCACGGTGTGACCGCCGCGACCTCCAACCTGACCTACTCCGGCGAGTCGGGCGGCCTGAACGAGTCGGCCTCCGACATCAACGGCGAGATGATCGAAGCCTACGCCCGCAACGGCGGCACCGGCACCGTGATCCCGGCCGGTAACGACTGGATGATGGGTAAAGAGATCGCCAAGGACGGCCAGCCGCTGCGCTGGATGTGGAAGCCGTCCAAGGATGGCAGCTCGCCGAACGCCTGGAGCAGCACCATCAAGAACCTGGACGTGCACTACTCCTCGGGCCCGAACAACCGCATGTTCTACTTCCTGTCGCAAGGCTCGAACTCGAGCAGCAGCAGCGAGTACTACAGCTCGTACCTGACCCAGCAGCCGCTGGCGATGACCGGTATCGGCAACGACAAGGCCTACCGCATCTGGTTCAAGGCCAACACCACCAAGTTCACGTCCTCGACCAACTACGCCGACGCCCGCAACAAGGTGCTGGCCGCGGCCCAGGAACTGTATGGCGTGGGCTCGAAGGAAGCGATCGCCGTGCAGCGCGCCTACGCTGCGATCAACGTCGGCACCGACGTGCCGGAGACCACCACCGGCGGCAGCGTGAGCATCAGCTCGCAGCCGCAGTCCGTGAGCGTCGCAGCCGGTTCGACCGCGTCGTTCTCCGTGACCGCGACCGGCGGCACCGCTCCGTACACCTACCAGTGGATGCGTAACGGCGCCAACATCTCGGGCGCGACCTCGGCCAGCTACAGCTTCACCGCGCAGAGCACCGACAACGGCGCCGTGTTCGCAGTGAAGGTGACCGACTCCGCTTCGACCCCGACCACCGCCACGTCCAGCAACGCGACCCTGACCGTCACCACGACCCAGGGCACCGAGCGCGTGACCAACGGTTCGTTCGAGTCGGGCGCTACCGGCTGGAGCGGCAACACGGGCGTGATCGGCGCCTGGTCGCAGGAACCGGCTTACGACGGCACGAAGATCGCCTACCTGGGCGGCAACGGCACCACCGCGACCGAGACCATCACGCAAGCCGTGGTGATCCCGTCCACCGCGACCGCCGCTGATTTGTCGTTCGCGCTGCACATCGATACGGCCGAGACGACCTCGTCGACCGCCTACGACAAGCTGACCGTGCAGGTGAAGAGCAGCACGGGCACCGTGCTCGGCACGCTGGCGACCTATTCGAACCTGAACAAGGGCACCGGCTTCACGATCCGCAATTTCAGCCTGCTGCCGTACAAGGGCAAGACCGTGACGCTGTCGTTCAAGATGACGGAAGACTCGTCGCTGCAAACCTCGTTCGTGGTCGACAAGGTGAGCCTGATCACCAAGTAATGACCTGAGAAGGTCCCAGCGGGGGTGGTGGCTGCTGCCTCCGTTTTTTTCCAGCCCGGGTGCGCGAGTGCCCGGGCTGTTTTTGTTTCTCCCGTCATCCCCGCGGACGCGGGGACCCCTGCGCGCATGCAGGTCGGAAGTCTTACCAGAGGCCCCCGCGTTCGCGGGGGTGACGGCGGTATTTATCCGTGTAGTTGGCGCGACATGTAGGCGTAGCCGAGCGCTACGCCGTCGATGCGGAACATGTCCGCGAGCTCGCCGGTTTGCACGAAGCCGGCGCGCGCGTACAGGGCGCGTGCGGGTGCATTGACGCTGAGGACTTCGAGGTCGATCCACGTCAGCTGGCGCTGGGCGCTGGCCCATTCGACGGCGGCCCCGATCAGGCGCTGGCCCAGGCCGTGACGGCGATAGTCGCGGTCCACGCCCATGCCGAGCAGGCAGCGGTGCGCGCTGGCCGGTTCCGGCCGCGCGCGTAAGTCGATATGGCCGGCGATGCGAGCGCCATCGAAGGCGAGCCACAGACGGCGCCAGCCGGGTTCGCCGACGGGAATGGCGGCGCCGTCGCGGAAACTGGCCTGGCGTTCGGGAGGAAAGCAGGAAGCGGCGCGCGGCAGCGGCTGGAACAGCGGGGCGCCGTTCGCGCCGTTGTCGCGCAAATGGTCGTCCAGGTAGGTGAAGAAGGCGTCGAGATCGCCTACTCCGGCCGGACGGATGACCAGGCTCACAGGGCGCGTGCGATCAGAATCTTCTGGATGTCGCTGGTGCCTTCGTAGATCTGGCAGACGCGCACGTCGCGGTAGATGCGTTCCACCGGGAAGTCGCTTACGTAGCCATAGCCGCCGTGGATCTGGATCGCGTCCGAGCACACGCGCTCGGCCATCTCGGAGGCGAACAGCTTGGCCATGGCGGCTTCCTTCAGGCAGGGCAGGCCGGCGTCCTTCATCGAGGCCGCGTGCTGGATCAGCTGGCGCGCCGCTTCGATCTGGGTCGCCATCTCGGACAGCTTGAACTGCACCGACTGGTGGTTGAACAGCACCTGGCCGAAGGCTTCGCGCTCGCGCGCGTAGGACAGGGCGGCCTCGAAGGCGGCACGCGCCATGCCGACCGACTGCGAGGCGATGCCGATACGGCCGCCTTCCAGGCCGGACAGCGCGATCTTGTAGCCCATGCCCTCCTCGCCGATCAGATTCTCGGCCGGAATGCGGCAGTTCTCAAACAGGATCTGGGCCGTGTCGGAGGAGTGCTGGCCCATCTTCTGTTCCAGGCCGGCGACAATGTAGCCGGGCGTATTGGTCGGCACCCAGAACGCGCTGATCCCGCGCTTGCCGGCGGCCTTGTCGGTCACCGCCATCACGATCGCCACGTCGGCGTACTTGCCGCTGGTGATGAACTGCTTGGTGCCGTTCAGGACGTAGTGGTCGCCGTCGCGTACGGCGGTCGTGCGTAGCGCCGAGGCGTCCGAACCCGTGTGCGGTTCGGTGAGCGCAAACGCGCCCAACATCTCGCCCTGGGCCAGGGGCCGCAGCCACTGCTCCTTCTGGGCCGGGTTGGCGTACATCATGGCGATCGAGCACACCGGGCAGTTGTTGACCGAGATGATGGTCGAGGTGCCGCCGTCGCCGGCCGCGATCTCTTCGAGCACCAGCGCCAGCGACACGTAGTCCAGGCCCGCGCCGCCCAGTTCTTCGGGCACGGCCACGCCGAACGCGCCGAGACCGGCCAGTTCCTTCAGTTCGGCCTTGGGAAAGTAGTGTTCCTTGTCCCAGCGGGCGGCGTTGGGGGCGAGGCGTTCCTGGGCAAAGGCGCGCAGGGCGTCGCGGATCATCTGGTGTTCTTCGGAGAGGATCATGGAAATCGTGTGTTTTTACCAGGGGATGGGCGTGCCATCGTAGTTGAAGAAATGGCCGTTGTCGGCCGGTTTGCGGCTGGCCAGCGTGGCGCGCAGGCCGCGTACGCTGTCCTCCACGGGCAGGTCGGCGCCGCTGCCGCCCATGTCGGTCTGCACCCAGCCCGGGTGAAAGGCGACGGCGATCACGCCTTTCGGTCCGAACGTGAGCGCCGCATCGGCCAGGACCGAATTGAGCGCGGCCTTGGAGGCGCGGTACAGGGTGCCGGTCGCGCTGGTGCGCGCGCCGATCGAACCCATGCGCGAGGACAGCACGGCCAGGCGGCCGCGGTTGGCCGTCAGCAGCGGGCCGATCATCGGCAGCAGGCGCATCGCGGCCAGCACATTGGTGTGCATGACGGTGTCGAAGTCCTGCTGGGTCGGAAAGCCGTCGTGGCGCGGGCCGTACACGCCGGCGTTGAGGAAGGCGACGTCCAGGCGTTCGTCGTCCAGCTTCCAGCCGAAGCCGGCCACCGCGTCGACGCTGGTGACGTCGAGCGCGTGCGCCTCGGCGCCGAGGGCCTGCAGGCGGGCCAGGTCCTCGGGCTGGCGGGCGGTGGCGATCACGCGCCAGTTCTCGGCGCGGTACTGGCGTGCCAGTTCCAGGCCGATGCCGCGCGAGGCGCCGATGATGAGAGCAGTTGGCATCTGGATCAGCGTCATCCCCGCGAAAGCGGGGACCTCTGGTAGGCAGCGCACCAGAGGCCCCCGCCTACGCGGGGGTGACGGTTCAGCACATCTCGATGCCGACGGCGGTGGCTTCGCCGCCGCCGATGCACAGGGAAGCGACGCCGCGCTTGCCGCCGGTGCGCTTCAGGGCGCCCATCAGGGTCACGATGATGCGCGCGCCGGAAGCGCCGATCGGGTGGCCCAGCGCGCAAGCGCCGCCGTGGATGTTGACCTTGGAATGCGGAATGTCGAGGTCGTGCATCGCGGCCATCGGCACGGCGGCGAAGGCTTCGTTGATCTCGAACAGGTCCACGTCCGCGCTGGTCCAGCCGTTCTTCTTGAACAGCTTTTGCATCGCGCCCACCGGGGCGGTGGTGAACCAGCCCGGCTCCTGCGCGAAGGTCGCATGGCCGACGATCTTGGCGAGCGGGGCCAGGCCCAGTTTCTTGGCGGTCGATTCGCGCATCAGCACCAGGGCGGCGGCGCCGTCGTTGATGGAGGACGAGGAGGCGGCGGTGATGGTGCCGTCCTTCTTGAAGGCGGGCTTCAGGGCCGGGATCTTGTCCAGCTTGGCCTTGAGCGGGCCTTCGTCCTTGTCGATCACGGTGTCGCCGGCGCGGCCGGACACGGTGACGGGGGCGATTTCCCACTTGAAGTAGCCTTCGGTGGTCGCTTCCTGGGCGCGCTTGACGGACGCGATCGCGAAGTCGTCCTGCTGCTGGCGGGTGAACTGGTACTTGGCCGAGCAGTCCTCGGCGAAGGTGCCCATGGAACGGCCGGCGCCGGTCTTCTCGTCGCGCGAGTAGGCGTCTTCCAGGCCGTCGTACATCATGTGGTCGTACAGCATGCCGTGGCCGATACGGTAGCCGCCGCGCGCCTTCGGCACCAGGTAGGGCGCGTTGGTCATGGACTCCATGCCGCCCGCGACGACGACCTCGGCGCTGCCGGCCAGCAGCGTGTCATGCGCGAAGATGGTGGTCTGCATGGCCGAGCCGCACATCTTGGACAGGGTCACCGCGCCGGCCGACATCGGCAGGCCGGCTTTGATGGCGGCCTGGCGCGCCGGGGCCTGGCCCTGGCCGGCCATCAGGCAGTTGCCGAAGTAGACGTGTTCGACCGCGTTCGGGTCCAGGCCTGCGCGTTCCACTGCGGCCTTGATTGCGACCGCACCGAGGTCGCTGGCGGACTTGCTGGAAAAATCGCCCTGGAAGGCGCCCATGGGGGTGCGGGCGGCGCCGACGATAACGACGGGATCATTCATTGTGCTGGTTCTCCAAATAGGCCGGCGCGAACGGCGCCGGCGCGGGGTTGCAAAAACGGATCTGCTGCGGATAGGGGAAGACGTCTTCGACCACCCCGGACGCAATGCGCTGCTTGTGGGCCTGCCACCATGCCGGGTCGAGCAGGTCCGCGTGGTGCTTCATGAAATACTGGCGAATCTTGGGATTCCCGAGCAGGAAGGCGCCGAACTGCTCGGGAAAGACATCGTGCTTGCCGACCGGGTACCACGGCTCGGCGCTCATCTCGTCCTCTTCGTTGCGGGGGGCGGGAATGGCGCGGAACTCGCAGTCGGTCAGGTACTCGATTTCGTCGTAGTCGTAGAACACGACGCGGCCGTGCCGGGTCACGCCGAAGTTCTTGTATAGCATATCTCCGGGGAAGATGTTGGCGGCGACCAAATCCTTGATCGCATTGCCGTATTCAAGCACCCCGTGCTCGAGCAGGCGCTCGTTGCCGGCCTTCTCCGCGTTGGCGAGGAAGATGTTCAACGGGATCATGCGGCGCTCGATGTACAAGTGCCGGATCACGATCTGCTCATTTTCGATTTCCACCAGCGAGGGCGCCTGCGCCTTCAGCTCCGCCACCAGCTCCTCGGTGAAGCGGTGCAGGGGGAAAGCGACGTTGGAATACTCCAGCGTGTCGGCCATGCGGCCGACCCGGTCGTGGTGCTTCACCAGCAGGTACTTCTGGGCCACCTGGGCGCGCGTGGTCTCTTTCGGCGGCGGAAAGAAATCCTTGATCACCTTGAACACGTAGGGGAAGGACGGCAGCGTGAACACCAGCATGACCAGGCCGCGGATGCCGGGCGCGATGGTGAACAGGTCCGAGGTGTGCTTCAGGTGCTGCAGGTAGTCGCGGTAGAACAGGGCCTTGCCCTGCTTTTGCAGGCCGAGGATGGTGTAGATCTCGCTCTTCGGCTTGCGCGGCAGGAGGGTGCGCAGGAACTGCACGTAGGCCGAGGGCACCTCCATGTCCACCATGAAGTAGGCGCGCGTGAACGAGAACAGGATGGTGATCTGCTCCTGGTCCAGCAGCACCGTGTCCAGCACCAGCTCACCCTTGCGGTTGTGCAGGATCGGGATCACGAACGGGAATTCGCGCCCGCCGTTGATGCCCTTGCCGACGACGTAGGCACCCTTGTTGCGGAAGAAGAGGTTGGACAGGACGTGGATCTGGTGGTCCGGCTCGATGGTGGCGTCGGCCCCGAAGGCGAGCTTGATGCGCGCTTCGACCTGGGCGATGTCGCGGTCCAGGTTCGCGAATGTCGCGTTCAACTGGAAGTTGGTGACGATGCGCTTCAGGGTGAAGGTCATGCCGTCCGTGACCGGGTAATAGACCCGGTAGGTGGGCAGCAGCTCCTCGGTCTCGATGTACTCGGTGGAGACCACCGGGCGCACGAAGATGTAGGCGTTGTGATAGTAGGTGCGGTGCAGGATCTGGCAGCACACCGAGTTGAAAAAGGTCTCGGCCAGCTCCGGCTGCTTGTGGCCGGACAGAAGGCCGATGTAGTGCAGCTTGGTTTCGCGCCAGACTTCGTCGGTCAGTTCGTCGGAGTCGTACTCGTCTTCCAGGATGTGCACGCATTCCTGCACGCGCTGGTCGTAGAAGTCGATACGATCGCGCTGCGCCTGCTGGGCGACGGCCCAGGCGCCGGTTTCGAAGTGCACGCGCGCCTGCTGGCTGATCTGGCGGAACAGGCGGTAGTGCTTGTCGAAGCCGTCCAGCATGGTGCGCGCGATGTCGTACGCAATCTGCGAGGACAGCAGTTTGGGGAAGGAGGGCATGGTGGTCATGCCGTCATCCCAGGGTTTGCCGCCGTCATCCCCGCGCACGCGGGGATGACGAGGGTAGCGGCCAAAAGGCGCTGCACGCAGCCAGCCGCCACCGCGCGTGCGAGGTTGACGGGGCTGGCGTGCGTGCGCATGGCGTGCTACTTGGTTTCGGCGAACAGCTCGCGGCCGATCAGCATGCGGCGGATCTCGCTGGTGCCGGCGCCGATCTCGTACAGCTTGGCGTCGCGCCACAGGCGGCCGACCGGATACTCGTTGATGTAGCCGTTGCCGCCCAGGGTCTGGATCGCCTCGCCGGCCATCCAGGTCGCCTTCTCGGCCGAGTACAGGATGGCGCCGGCGGCGTCCTTGCGCAGCGCGCGCACCTGCTCCGGGCCGACGGCGCGGTCGCAGGCCTGGCCCACGGCGTACACGTAGGCGCGGCAGGCCATCATGGTCGAATACATGTCCGCCAGCTTGCCTTGCATGAGCTGGAACTCGCCGATCGGCTGGCCGAACTGCTTGCGGTCGTGGATGTAGGGGACGACCGCGTCCATGCAGGCCGACATGATGCCCAGCGGGCCGCCGGACAGCACGGTGCGCTCGAAGTCCAGGCCGGACATCAGCACGTTGACGCCCTTGCCTTCGCCACCCAGCACGTTCTCGACCGGCACTTCGCAGTTCTCGAACACCAGCTCGCCCGTGTGCGAGCCGCGCATGCCCAGCTTGTCCAGCTTCTGGGCGATGGAGAAGCCCTTGAAGCCCTTCTCGATCAGGAAGGCGGTCATGCCGCGCGGGCCGGCCTCGAGGTCGGTTTTGGCGTAGACCACCAGGGTGTCGGCGTCGGGGCCGTTGGTGATCCACATCTTGGTGCCGTTCAGGACGTAACGGTCGCCCTTGAAGTCGGCGCGCAGCTTCATGCTCACCACGTCGGAGCCGGCGTTCGGCTCGGACATGGCCAGTGCGCCCACGTGCTCGCCCGAGATCAGCTTGGGCAGGTATTTCTGCTTTTGCGCTTCGTTGCCGTTGCGCTTGATCTGGTTGACGCACAGGTTGGAGTGGGCGCCGTAGGACAGGCCGACCGAGGCCGAGGCGCGCGAGATCTCCTCCATCGCCACGATGTGGGCCAGGTAGCCCATGGCGCTGCCGCCGTATTCCTCGCCCACCGTGATGCCCAGCAGGCCCAGCTCGCCCATCTTCTTCCACAGGTCCATGGGGAACTGGTCGGTGCGGTCGATCTCGGCGGCACGCGGCGCGATCTCGGCGGCGGCAAACTGTTGGACTGCTTCGCGCAGCGCGGCGATGTCCTCGCCATGGTCAAAGGTCAAGCCTGGGAGATGGAGCATGTCGTCCTCACGGGGAGTAGGGTCAAAACGGCGATCATACGCCGAAGTGACGTTAACGTAAACGTCAAGCAGCCTGGCCCGCCTCGGCCAGGAGACGGCGGCATTCCTCTTCATGTTCGGCGATTTCCGCCAGGGTCACCTCGATGTCCTCGCGCTGCTGTTCGAGCACCTGGCGCTGGTGGGCCAGGATGCCGAGGAAGCGGTCGATCTGGGCCACCGTGTCGCGCGGCGACTCGTACATGTCGATCACGCTCTTGATCTCGGACAGGGTCAGGCCGAGGCGCTTGCCGCGCAGGGTCAGCTTGAGACGGGTGCGCTCGCGCGGGGTGTAGACGCGGTTGCGGCCGCCCGAGCCTTCGCGCAGGGGAGAGAGCAGGCCCTGGTCCTCGTAGAAGCGGATGGCGCGGGCGGTGATGTCGAACTCGCGGGCGAGCTCGGCAATGGTGTAGGTTCGCATGGTCGGGGCGGCTGGCATAGAATAGGTGCTTCCGTTTACGTCAACGTCAATGCATTGTAGCGCGAAGGGCCGCCCATGAACCATCTCGAATCCCAGCTTGCCTATCCGTTCGGCGAGCACTTGCCCGCGGCGGGGAGCGCCCACGAGGTTGCGCCAGGCGTGTTCTGGGTCCGGATGCCGCTGCCGTTCGCGCTCGACCACATCAACCTGTGGCTGCTGCGCGATGGGGCCGGCTGGACGGTGGTCGATTGCGGGGTGGACCGCCCGGAGACACGCGCGGCATGGGAGCAAGTGCTCACTAACCACGTCGGCGCCGGTGGGTTGACCCGGGTGCTGGCCACGCACTGTCATCCGGATCACGTGGGCTTGTCCGGCTGGCTGGCGGAGCGCTTCGGCGCGCCGTTGTGGATGACCACGGGGGAATACGCCTTCGCCCGCATGATGGCGGCGGCCCTGCCCGGCGTGGATGGCCCGGCCGCCGTGCCGCACTTCGAGCGCCACGGCCTGGCCGACCCGGACCTGCTGGAGCAGATGCGTTCGCGCCGGAACTATTATCCGTCCCTGGTGCCGTCCGTGCCGGCCGCCTATGTCCGGCTGCAGGACGGGCAGGAGCTCGACATCGGTGGGCGGCGCTGGCAGGTCATCACGGGCTTCGGCCATTCGCCCGAGCACGCTTCCCTGTATTGCGCCGAGCTCAATCTGCTGATTTCCGGCGACATGGTGTTGCCGCGCATCTCGACCAATGTGTCGGTGTTCGCGGTCGAGCCGGAGTCGGACCCGCTCAAGCTCTATCTGGATTCTCTCGGCAAGTTCGCCGGTCTGCCGGACGACGTGCTGGTCCTGCCCTCGCACGGCCGCCCCTTCCGCGGGCTGCACACCCGCATCGCCCAGCTGCATGCCCACCACGCGGCGCGCCTGGCCGAAGTCCTGGCCGCCTGCGCTACGCCGCAGACAGCGGCCGCCATCGTGCCGGTGATGTTCCGGCGGCCGCTCGACGCCCACCAGCTCAGCTTTGCCCTGGGCGAAGCGCTGGCCCATTTGCACCGCCTGTGGCAGAACGACCAATTGTGTCGAAGCCTGGGCAGCGACGGTGTCTTTCGCTTCCAGGCAATTAACAAAGAGTAGTGTGCTTCACCTTTGTCCGCCACCGCCTATACTGAATAAAAGGATATGACTAGTTACTCAAATTGTTAAGCATCTGGGAAGGCGACTTGTCACAATCGGTCTTCTGTTGACTGATACTGACATTCATCCAGAGGCGTGAAATAGTGCCTCCATGAATTCCTTGAATGAACGCGAGAGCTTCAGCCAGCGATTGCAGCAGGCTCTTCGCAACGCGCACTATTCCCCCGACAGTCCCACCCGCCTGGCCCGCGAATTTAACATTCGCTTCGAAGGCCGGCCGATCACCGTGCATGCCGCGCGCAAGTGGCTGGTGGGCGAAGCCATTCCCACCCAGGAAAAGCTCCGGATGATCGCGCAATGGCTGGGCGTGCCGGCCGAATGGCTGCGCTTCGGCGGCCCGGTCGATCCGCCCGAAAGCGGGGCCGGCGCCGCCAATGGCAGCCAGGCCCGCTTCGAGTCGGCCGACGTGAAGTTGGTTGCGGACTTGCAACGCCTGGACGAGCACCACCGTCAGCTGGCGCGCGAGTTCATCCGCATGCTGGTGCGGATGAATCATCAGAATCAGAAGTGAGTTCTGCTGAAGTTTATCTAGTTGCAATTCCAAATCTGGTGCACAATAGGGTGGCTGACACCCTCAGCTTAGGTCTTCGCTCCACCAGTCGTTAAGGAACACCCGCCTTATGAAGAGCAACTACAGCAACGTAGCCCAGCTTAAAGAACTGATGACCGCCCCACCGATGTCCGCCGCCCAGCATGCGCAACTGATGCGCAAGCGTATCGAGCAGCGCCGGATGCTGGAAGAGGCCCGTGACCTCAAGCGCATCCTCGGCAGCCAGCTCGACAAGCGCTAAGCGTTTCCCCGGATTGTCCTAGTCTTCGCGCGGCGGGCTGATGCCCGCCCAGCGCGGCGCCAGCGTGTGCGCGACGCCCACGAGGTCGAGCACGCGCGCGACCGTGTGGTCGACCAGCTCGTCGACGGTGGCCGGGCGGTGGTAAAAGCTCGGTAGCGGAGGAAAGACGATGCCGCCCATCTCGGTGACGGCGGTCATGTTGCGCAGGTGCGCCAGGTTGAAGGGCGTCTCGCGCACCATCAGGACCAGGCGGCGGCGCTCCTTCAGGATGACGTCGGCGGCCCGGCTGACCAGGCTGTCGGACAGGCCGTGGGCGATGGCGGCCAGGCTCTTCATCGAGCAGGGCGCCACGATCATCCCGTCCGTCTGGAACGAGCCGCTGGCGATGGCCGCGCCGATGTCGCGGTTGCGGTGCACGACGTGGGCCAGCGCCTCCACTTCCTTGCGCTGCAGCCCGGTTTCCTGATGCAGGGTCAGGGCCGCGGCATCGGTCACCACGAGATGGGTTTCGATGCCGGGCGTGGCGCGCAGCTGCTGGAGCAGGCGCACCCCATAGATCGCCCCGGTGGCGCCGGTGATGGCGACGATCAGCCGGCGCGGGGGGCGCTCGTTCATTCCGGCTTCAGCAGGGCCTGCAGCTCGCCCGATTCGTACATCTCGTTCATGATGTCCGAGCCGCCGATGAACTCGCCGCGCACGTACAGCTGCGGAATGGTCGGCCAATTCGAATAATCCTTGATGCCCTGGCGCACCTCAGCGTCGTCGAGCACGTTCACGGTGGCGATGTTTTCGACGCCGCAGGCTTTCAGGATCTGGATGGCGCGGCCGGAAAAGCCGCATTGCGGGAACTGGGCCGTGCCTTTCATGAACAGCACCACCGGGGTGTTGGTCACGGTCTCGCGGATCCAGGTTTGAACTTCGGAATTCATGTCTTGCCTCGGGCTGTGAAAAATCGGATACCCGGCATTTTAAAGGAATTCCGGCCGCAAGGGCTTGACAGCGGGGCCGATGTTGCTATTATGTCGCTCATCGATATATCGACTAACGATATAGCGAGTGACGATATGGAGCTGGAATGGAAATTGGCAAATTCCTGCCGCTTTCGGAGGCGACCTACTACGTGCTGCTGGCGCTGGACCAACCCCTGCATGGCTACGCCGTCATGCAGCAGGTGGAAGCGCTGAGCGGTGGCGTGGTGACCATCGGTCCCGGCACCCTGTACGGGGCCTTCGCCAACATGGAGAAGCAGAAGCTGATCGAGAAGGTCGGCGAAGAGGATCGCCGCAAGATCTATGCGCTGACCGGCCTGGGCCGCGCGGTGCTGGGCGAGCAGGTGCGGCGGGTCGAACTGATGGCGCGCAGCGGGCGTGCCTACTTGCGACAACATGAGGGAGAAGCAGCGTGAGCGAAGAACTGGTGCGCCGTTGGAAGTTCCACTGGGCTTGGGAAGACGACAAGGAGGAGCAGTGGCTGGAGGCGCAGGCGCGCGCGGGGCTGCACCTGGTGCGCGCCACGCCCTTTTGCCGCTACACGTTCCGGCGCGGCCCCGGCCAGGCCATGGCATACCGCCTCGATTACAACCGCCGGGTCGGCAGCGACCCCAGCTACCGCCGCCTGTTCGAGGACGCCGGCTGGGAGCACGCGCTGTCGTGCATGGGCTGGGAATACTGGCGCAAGCCGGTGCAGCCCGGAGCGCGGGCCGAGATCTTCTCGGACAGCGCGTCCAAGATCGAAAAATACAAGCGCGTGCTCGGCTTGATCGTCCTGGCGAACGTGCCGAATGCCGTCAATTTGGCCGTGCTGCCCGCGGCCTGGCACACGCCGGCCAGCGCCTCGTTCACGGGAGGCGTGGCCTACGGCCTGATGACCGGACTGGCCTTGCTCTCGCTGTATGGGGCCAGCCGGATCCTGCGGCGCATGCGCCAGCTGCGCGCAGGCGTGCCGTCCTAGAGCGGCTTGCCCAGGCAGATCGACTGCGGCTTGGTGACGTAGGCGCCGAAAGGCGGCGTCTCCCGGTAACCGTGGCGGGCGTAGAAGGCGAGCGCGCGCTCGTTCACGCGGCGGGTCGACAGCGCCGCGCTGCTGTAGCCGACGCTGCGCGCATAGCTTTCCAGCGCGGCCAGCACGAGCTGGCCGGCGCGGCTACCGGGGCGGGCGTACATGCGCTTGATTTCGGCGCGGTCTTCGTCCAGCGGGCGCACGGCGCCGCAGGCGACCGGAATATTGCCGGCGTCGTAAGCGACCAGGAACTGGGCGCGCGGGCCGCGCACGTCGTCCGGGTCGAACGAGCTGCGGCCGCTGTCGCCGGTCAGCGCCTGCAGCGCGGCCGACAGTTCGGCCAGCAGCAGGCGCGCCGACGGGCTGTCCGGATCTTCGGCCGCGATGCGCACGCTTAGCCTTTGAGCTTGGCGAAGGCCGCCGCCATCGAGCCTTGCGGCTGCTGGCGCTGGTCGCGATCCTGGCGCTGCTGGTGCTGGGCCAGGCGATTGCGGTCATTGCGGTCGCCGCGCTGCTCGGCGCGCGCGCCGGGCGCGGGAGCGCTGTCGGTCAGGCGCATGGTGAGCGCGATGCGCTTGCGCTTCTCGTCCACTTCCAGCACCTTGACCTTCACCACTTGCCCCGCCTTGACCACCGTGTGCGGGTCCTTGACGAAGTTGTTCGACAGCGCCGAGATGTGCACCAGACCGTCCTGGTGCACGCCGATGTCAACGAAAGCGCCGAAGGCCGCCACGTTGGTCACCACGCCTTCGAGAATCATGTCCGGGCGCAGGTCGCGGATCTCCTCCACGCCATCCTTGAAGGTCGCGGTCTTGAATTCCGGGCGCGGATCGCGGCCGGGCTTTTCCAGCTCCTTCAGGATGTCGGCGATGGTCGGTACGCCGAACTTTTCGTCCACGTACTTGGCCGGGTTGATCGCTTTGAGCGCCTTGGCGTCGCCGATCAGGTTCTTCACATCGCGCTGGATGTCGGCCAGGATCTTCTGCACCAGCGGGTAAGACTCCGGGTGCACGGCGGAGCCGTCGAGCGGATCGGCGCCGTTCATGATGCGCAGGAAGCCGGCGGCCTGCTCGAAGGTCTTGTCACCCAGGCGCGGCACCGACTTGAGCGCGGCGCGCGAAACGAACGCGCCGTGCGCGTCGCGGTAGCTGACGATCGACTGCGCCACGCTCGTGGACAGGCCGGACACGCGTGCCAGCAACGGCGCGGACGCCGTGTTCACGTCCACGCCGACCGCGTTCACGCAGTCCTCGACCACCGCGTCGAGCGAGCGCGCGAGCTGGGTCTGGGACACGTCGTGCTGGTACTGGCCGACGCCGATCGACTTCGGATCGATCTTCACCAGTTCCGCCAGCGGGTCCTGCAGGCGGCGCGCGATGGAGACCGCGCCGCGCAGCGACACGTCCAGCTCCGGCAGCTCCTTCGACGCGTATTCCGAGGCCGAGTACACCGAGGCGCCCGCTTCCGAGACGACGATCTTGGTCAGCGCGAATTCCGGGTGCAGCTTGATCAGGTCCTGGGCCAGCTTGTCGGTCTCGCGCGAGGCGGTCCCGTTGCCGATCGAGATCAGGGACACCTTGTGCCTGGCCGCCAGCTGGCCGAGCGTGTGCAGCGCGCCATGCCAGTCGTTGCGCGGCTGGTGCGGATAGATGGTGGCGGTATCGACCACCTTGCCGGTCGCATCGACCACGGCGACCTTGACGCCGGTGCGCAGGCCCGGGTCCAGGCCCATGGTGGCGCGCGGGCCGGCGGGCGCTGCCAGCAGCAGGTCCTTGAGGTTGCGTGCGAAGACCTGGATCGCCTCGGCCTCGGCCTTTTCGCGCAGGGCGCCCATGAGTTCCGTTTCCAGGTGCATGAAGCTCTTCACGCGCCAGGTCCAGCGCACCGTATCGGCCAGCCACTTGTCGGCCGGACGGCCCTGCTGCTTGACGCCGAAGCGCGCGGCGATGCGGCTCTCGCAAGGATTGTGCGGCGCGTCCCACTTCGGCTTCTCGGCCTCGGTGTCCAGGCGCAGTACCACGTCCAGCATGCCTTCGCGGCGGCCGCGCAGCAGCGCCAGCGCGCGGTGCGAGGGCACGTTCGCAAGCGGTTCGGAGTAATCGAAATAGTCGGCGAACTTCTCGCCCTCCTCTTCCTTGCCGGCGACGACCTTCGATTCGACCACGCCGTGGTCCCGTACGTATTCGCGCAGGGACTGCAGCAGCTGCGCGTCTTCCGCGAAGCGCTCCATCAGGATCTGGCGCGCGCCGTCCAGCGCGGCCTTGGTGTCGGCCACACCGGGGTTGGCGCCATCCGGCGTGGTAAACGCCTCGCGCAGGTAGTTGGCGGCTTCCGTGTCGGGGCTGAGCGACGGATCGGCCAGCAGGCTTTCGGCCAGCGGCGCGAGGCCCGCTTCGATCGCGATCTGGGCCTTGGTGCGGCGCTTCTGCTTGTAAGGCAGATAAAGGTCTTCGAGGCGGGTCTTGTCTTCCGCGTGCGCGATCGCCTCAAGAAGTTCCGGCGTCATCTTGTTTTGTTCTGTGATTGAAGCGATGATGGCAGATCGGCGCTCTTCGAGTTCGCGTAAATAACGTAGACGCTCCTCCAACAAACGGAGCTGGATGTCGTCCAGGCCACCGGTCGCTTCCTTGCGGTAGCGGGCGATGAAGGGGACCGTGGCCCCTTCGTCCAGCAGGGCGATGGCGGCGGCCACCTGGGCCGGTTTGGCGGACAGTTCGAGGGCGAGACGTTGTTCGATCGGAGGCAGCATGGAGGGACTTCGTGAAGGTCAAGAGCGGAATAATAACCAAACCACGGATGCACGCCAGTCTTGACATGCTCCGTGGGCTATGTAATGTGTGTGGGTTTGCACCTACAGATTATTGAGTGCGCTTGCGCACAATGCGCTTGTAACTGATGTCGGATAATATCGGCGTTTGCCGTACCTGAAGACTGATTGAATCATCAATGCCATCGATGGATGTTATGCGCGACGACGCCAACGAAACCCCAACCGCTCCCGCCCCCGCGCCGGCCGTGCCGCGCACGTCGGGCACAGCCCTGCCGCCTCCGGTGGCGAGCTGGCTACAGCGGGTGGAAGCGGCCGCCCACCCTCAGCCCAAGCTGACGGCGGAGCCGAAGGATCCAAAGGCGGCCCAGTACAAATTTGTCTACGTGCTCGCGCCCACCAGCGGCGGGCGCCATGTCGCCCTGTGCCTGTGCAAGGCGCGCCTGCGCCCGAACGGCGACGTGGCCGCGGCCAGCCCGGTAAGCGAAGTGTTCTCGCTGCTGTCGGCGCCGCCCGCCTACCTGGAAGGCGACGACGAGGACCTGGTGCGCTTCTTCATCGCCATGCGCAGCGGCGCCTCGCAGGCCTCCAGCGCCACCGAACCGCGCGGCAAGGTCGGCGCCATCCTGCTCAAGATGTTGCTCGAGCAGGAAAAACTCCTGTGGGCGAACTCCTGGCAGGACATGGCCAATGGCCTCGTGTATCCCCTGCAGGCGGGCCCGGTGCGGCGCGCGAATCTCGTGTGGCGCGAGGAGGGCCGGGTCGCGAAGTTGGGCTGGCAGGTGGAAGCGCCGAACGGCGCCAAGCACCCCGGCGCGGACCAGGTGGACTACATGCTGCCGACCGATCCGCCCTGGTATATCGACAATCTCTCGTGCGGCGCGTTGGAACTCAATCGCGGCGGCATCGACATTTCGCTGGCCGACCTGCAGGCGCTGGTGGCCCAGGCCCCGATCCTGACCGGGAACGAGAAGAAGCGCGTGTCGCAGCTGCTGCTGGCGCACGGCCTGTCGCAGCTGATGCCGCTGCCGCAGCCGCTGACCCAAAAAGTGCGCACCGATGTCAAGCCGGTGCCGCATCTGCTGCTCGATAGCGTGTCCCTGGCCGACGGCACGCTCACGCGCTGGCACGACTATGCGGTGCTGTCCTACGATTACGACGGCGAACGCATCTCGTTCGATCCGGGCCAGCGCGTGGTGCGCCAGATCGGCGAGCTGACCGAGATCATTGAGCGCGACGAGCAGGCTGAAACCGAAGCGCTGGCCGCGCTCAAGGAACTGGGCTTCCGCAAGCCGGGCACGCCGCCGCTGAACGCGCTGACCGGTGCCTTCCAGCTCGATAGCCAGGCCCACTGGCTGCGCTTCGTGGACGGCGACCTGCAGTCCCTCGCGGAACGCGGCTGGAAGGTGCAGAAGTCGCCCAAGTACCGCTACGACGTGGTGGCGGTGGAAGACTGGTACGCCCAGATCGAAGAGCCGCCCGAGGCGGGCCACGCCTGGTTCGAGCTGGAGCTGGGCATCGTCGTCAACGGCGAGCGCGTGCCGCTGTTGCCGGTGCTGGTGCAGATGATCCGCAGTGCGCCCTCGGACTTCGATCCGGACGTGCTGGCCGCGCACGCCGACGTCGACCAGATGCTGGCCGCGCTGCCGGGCGGGATGCGGGCCGCGTTGCCCTGGGGCCGGGTCAAGCCGATCCTGAACACGCTGGGCGAGCTGTACTTCAACGACAAGATCAAGCAGAAGGTGCGCCTGTCCACGCTGGACGCGGCGCGGCTGGAGGAGCTGGCGCGTGGCGTCGAGCTGCGCTGGTTCGGCGGCGAACAGCTGCGCGAGACCGGCCGCAAGCTGTCGCAGTTCGGCTCCGTGCAGAAGGTGCCCGCGCCGGCCGGCCTGCAAGCCACGCTGCGCGACTACCAGGCCGACGGCCTGGCATGGATGCAGTTCCTGCGCGAGTACGACCTGGCCGGCATCCTGGCCGACGACATGGGCCTCGGCAAGACGGTGCAGACTCTGGCCCACATCCTGATCGAGAAGGAAGCCGGGCGCCTGACCCACCCGGCCCTGGTCATCGCGCCCACCAGCCTGATGACGAACTGGCACGACGAAGCCGCGCGCTTCACGCCCGGCCTGCGCGTGCTGGTCCTGCAGGGCAAGGAGCGCATGGACTTGTTCGACAAGATCCAGGACGTCGACCTGGTGCTGACCACCTACGCGTTGCTGCCGCGCGACGAGGAGAAGCTGCGCGAGCACGAGTACCACCTGGTCATCCTGGACGAATCGCACTACATCAAGAACACCCGCTCCAAGGCCGCGCAGAGCGCCGGCATGCTCAATGCGCGCCACCGCCTGTGCCTGTCCGGCACGCCCCTGGAGAACCACCTGGGCGAGCTGTGGTCGCAGTTCCACTTCCTGCTGCCGGGTCTCCTGGGCGACGAGAAGACCTTCAACACCCAGTTCCGCAACCCGATCGAGAAGCAGGACGATCCGGTGCGGCGTGCGCTTCTGAACCGCCGCATCAAGCCGTTCCTGCTGCGCCGGACCAAGGACCACGTGGCCAAGGAACTGCCGCCTAAGACCGAGATGGTGCGCCGGATCGAGATCAGCGGCGCCCAGCGCGACCTGTACGAGACGGTGCGCCTGGCGATGGACAAGAAGGTGCGCGAGGAGATCGACAAGAAAGGCGTGGCGCGTAGCCAGATCGTGATCCTGGAGGCGCTCCTCAAGCTGCGCCAGGTGTGCTGCGATCCGCGCCTGGTGAAGGCGCTCCCGGCCAAGAAGCAGGGCAGCGCCAGCGCCAAGCTGGCCGACCTGATGCAGATGCTGGACGACCTGCTCGAAGAGAAGCGCAAGATCCTCGTGTTCTCGCAGTTCACCAGCATGCTCGAACTGATCGAGGAGGAGCTGGAAGCGCGCCGCATCCCGTACGCGATCCTGACCGGCGAGACCAAGGACCGTTCGGCCCAGGTCGCGGCCTTCCAGCAGGGCGCCGTGCCGGTATTCCTCATCAGCCTGAAGGCGGGCGGCGTAGGCCTGAACCTGACCGCGGCCGACACCGTGATCCACTACGACCCGTGGTGGAACCCGGCGGCCGAGAACCAGGCCACCGACCGCGCCTGGCGCATCGGCCAGGACAAGCCGGTGTTCGTCTACAAGCTGATCGCCAAGGGCACGCTGGAAGAGAAGATCCAGCTGCTGCAGCAGAAGAAGAGCGAACTGGCGCAGTCCGTGCTGGCCGAAGGGGAGCAGGCCAAACTGGTGCTGACCCAGGAGGACCTACAGGCGATCTTCGCGCCGCTCGAGGAGCAGTGATGGAGGACTCCGACGCCGCGCACTTTCGCGCGATCGCCGAGCTCGATGGCGGCGCTCCGTGGATCTATGACTGCGGCGCGCGCCGCCTGCATTACTGCAGCCCCGCCATCGAGCGCCTGACCGGGTTCGGTCCGGAGGAGGTTGCCGCCCACGTGGATGGCAGCGCGCGCGCCGTCCTGCTGGACGCCCTCTGTGACGGCATCGACGAACGGCTGCGCCGCCACGCCGCGGGCGATGCCAGCCGCGCGCGCGTCATCCGCCGCTTCGACCAGCCGCGCAAGGACGGCGGCACCCAGCCGGTGGAAGTCAGCTCCGCCATCGTCTGCGGCCCCGACGGACAGGCCAGCGCCATCGTCGGCGTGGTGCGCGACGACAGCGCCCGGCGCGAGCGCGAACAGGAGCAGCGGCGCTTCGCCAGCATGCTCAATCACGAATTCCGTACCCCGCTGTCGACCATCGACGGCGCCGTGCAGCGCCTGGAGGCGACCAACGCCCATGCCGACCAGCCCACGCGCGACCGCTTCCGCAAGATCCAGGCCGCGGTGGACCGCTTGATCGTCATGCTGGACGACTACCTGTCGCCGGACCGCATGGCGACCGTCGGGCGTGACAAGCATGCCACCTCGGCCGAGCCGCTGGTCCTGATGCGCAATGCGGCCCAGCATGCGCGCGCCGCCGGGCGCACGGTGTACATCGACGGCGGCGACCTGCCGGGTGCGCTGCGCTGCCAGCCGGACGGCATTGCCATGGCCCTGCGGGTGCTGGTCGATAACGCGCTCCAGTACACGCCGGCCGCCAGCCCGATCCACCTGCGCGGGCGCCGCGCCGATGGCGGCGCGCTGTTCGAGGTGCGCGACCAGGGACCGGGCGTGCCGGCCGAGGAGCAGCCGCGTCTGTTCGCCAAGGGTTTCCGCGGTGCGAATGCCACCGGCATGGCCGGCTCGGGCCTCGGCCTGTACATGGCGAAGTCCGTGGTCGAGGTTCACGGAGGGAGCGTTTCCATGGAAAATGGCGAAGAAGGTGGCGCTGTGTTCAAAATCTGGTTACCCTTGTCGCGTTGATGCAAGGAAACTTGCTTTCTGTTTATACATTCGTGATAATTGGTTAGATTCAACACAGGGTCGGCGCTTGGCTCCTGGCTGGGCTAAAGATTTAAGAAATAAATGACGATGGCGCACCCATGACGCAAATCTTAATTGTCGAAGACAACGGCGACTACGCTGGGGACATGGCGGAGTTCCTGCGGGAGCTCGACCATGAGGTCGCGATCGCCACCAGCGCGAGCGAGATGTGGGCCGCGCTGACGCGCACGCCGACCGCCGTGGTCGTGCTCGATCTGGGCCTGCCGGACGAGGACGGCTTCAATGTCATTCCGCGCATGCGGCAGCTGTATCCAGGCATTGGCCTGCTGGTGCTGACTGGCCGCGCCGCATTCGACAACCGCATCCTGGGTCTGCGCCTGGGTGCGGACCACTACCTGACCAAGCCGATCAAGTTTTCCGAGCTGGCCGCCCACATCGAAGCGCTCGACCGCCGGGTCCGGGCCCCCGAGGCGGCGCCGAGCGCGGCCGCGGCTCCCAGCAAGTGGACCTTGAAAGTGAGCGCCCGCCAACTGGAGCTGTCGGGGGCCGTGATCGACCTGACCGAAAAAGAGTGCAACTTCCTGCACCTGCTCACCATCAACACCCGCCCGGTGCCGCGTCAGGTGATCGTGGCCGGGATGGGCGGCGAAGATCCGGACGCCAGCCGCCGGGTCGACATGCTGGTCTACCGCCTGCGCAAAAAGGCGCGCACCGGCCTGGGACAGGACCTGCCCCTGCGCAGCGCCTACGGCGAAGGCTACTCCCTCTCCGCCGGCTTCAACATCCTCTAAAAACCGGGTCTGTCCCCGATTTTATGACGCGTCGACGGGCAATCCGAAGCGATGTGCGCGGTAAATGACAGCCGAAATCGCCTCGTAGTCGTGTGGCAGAGCAGCAACCAGGCGTAGCTTGGGAAGCGGGAGCCGCTGTTGCGCGGCAGCGAACCTGCGTTCCAGTTCGGGCAGCCCGCGAGCGGCGATACCGTCCACTACGATCTCACCGTTGGCTAGAATTTCGACGTGAATGCAGTGCTCGGTCATAGTCGGCGGAGCATAACACACAAAAAAGGGACGGAGTGGAATCAAATTGCGGTATGATTTGATTTAATCCGACTCCGACCCTATTTATTGATGCGTCTGCCCCGCCTCGTTCTCCCGAACCAGCCCCATCACATCGTCCAGCGCGGGAACAACCACCAGCCCGTCTTTCTGGACCAGGACGACTATCGCCACTTCCATGATTGGCTGCGCGCGGCGGCCAGGCAGTTCAAGGTGGGCATCCATGCCTACGTGTTAATGCCAAGCAGCGTTCAATTGCTGGCTTCGCCTACTGACGAAATGGGCCTGGCCCGCATGATGCAATGGATTGGGCGTCAATACGTCCCCTATTTCAACGCCAAATACGGTCACTCGGGAACCCTGTGGCAGGGCCGCTTCAAGACCTCGGTGATCGACCCCGACCATTATCTGCTCGCCTGCAGCCGCTATATCGAGACCGAGCCGGTGCGCGCCGGGCTGGCGGGCGAGGCGGGCGACTATGCGTGGAGCAGCTATGCCCACCATGTCGGCCTGCGCCCCGACCCGCTGGTTGTCGACCATCCCGTCTACTGGGGCCTGGGCAACACGCCCTTCCAGCGCGAGGCCGCCTACACGGAGCTGATCCAGCGCCCGCTGACCAAGGCCGAGCTCCTCACCATCGAGAACACCGTCCTCAAGGGCTGGCCGCTGGGTTCCGACGACTTCAAGCGCCAGCTGGAGCAGCGCGCCAAGCGCCAGGTATTGCCGGCCCGCCGCGGCCGCCCGCCGCGCAAGCCGGAAGGGCCGTGCGCTTAATTTTTGCGCATCTTGGCTCTGTCCCTATTAAATTGTTTCTAAAAATTCGGAACATTTAATTCGACTCCGACCCTGTTTATTTTTGTTGAGTTTTGTGCTGCGTTGCACTATCGTTGTTTTTCGACCCCTCAAAAGCTGTGGAGAAAAGCATGCAAGCGCAAGGTTTGTACGATCCGTCCAACGAGCATGACGCCTGTGGCGTCGGTTTCGTCGCGCACATCAAGGGCCAGAAGAGCCACTCGATCATCGAACAAGGCCTCCTGATCCTGAAGAACCTGGACCACCGGGGCGCCGTCGGCGCCGACGCCCTGATGGGCGACGGCGCGGGTATCCTGCTCCAGATTCCGGACCAGTACTACCGCGACGAGATGGCCAAGCAAGGCGTGGAGCTGCCTCCGCCCGGCGAATACGGCGTCGGCATGGTCTTCCTGCCGAAGGAAAACGCCTCGCGCCTCGCCTGCGAGCAGGAGATCGAACGCGCCGTGCGCATCGAAGGCCAGGTGGTGCTCGGCTGGCGTGACGTGCCGGTCGACGCGACCATGCCGATGTCGCCCACCGTGCGCGAAAAAGAGCCGGTGATCCGCCAGATCTTCATCGGCCGCGGCCCGGACATCATGGTCACCGACGCGCTCGAGCGCAAACTCTACGTGATCCGCAAGTCCTCCGGCCACGCGATCCAGGCCCTCAAGCTGGTGCACGGCAAGGAGTTCTTCGTGCCCTCCATGTCGGCCCGCACCATCGTGTACAAGGGCCTGCTGCTGGCCGACCAGGTGGGCGTGTATTACAAGGACCTGCAGGACCCGCGCTGCGTCTCGGCCCTGGCCCTGGTGCACCAGCGCTTCTCCACCAACACCTTCCCCGAGTGGCCGCTGGCCCACCCCTACCGCCTGATCGCCCACAACGGCGAGATCAACACGGTCAAGGGCAACTTCAACTGGATGCGCGCGCGCGAAGGCATGATGAAGTCGGCCGTGCTGGGCGACGACCTGCAAAAGCTCTTCCCGCTGATCTACGACGGCCAGTCCGACACCGCCTGCTTCGACAACGCGCTCGAACTGCTGGTCATGTCCGGCTACCCGATCGCCCAGGCCATGATGATGATGATTCCGGAAGCGTGGGAGAACCACCCGCTGATGGACGCCAACCGCAAGGCCTTCTACGAATACTATGCGTCGATGATGGAGCCGTGGGACGGCCCGGCCGCCATGGCCTTCACCGACGGCCGCCAGATCGGCGGCACCCTGGACCGCAACGGCCTGCGTCCGGCGCGCTACATCGTCACCGACGACGACCTGGTCGTGATGGCCTCGGAATCCGGCGTGCTGCCGATCCCCGAGTCGCGCATCGTGAAGAAGTGGCGCCTCCAGCCGGGCAAGATGTTCCTGATCGACCTGGAAGCGGGCCGCATCGTGGACGACAAGGAGCTCAAGGACACCTACGCCAACGCCAAGCCGTACAAGGCCTGGATCAATTCCGTGCGCATCAAGCTGGGCGAGCTGAAACTGGCCGCCAGCCAGACCCCGGTGGCCCAAGCCGCGCAAGGCGAGAAGCCGGCCCTGGCCCTGCTGGACCGCCAGCAGGCCTTCGGCTACACCCAGGAGGACATCAAGTTCCTGATGTCGCCCATGGCGCTCCTGGCCGAGGAAGCCATCGGCTCGATGGGCAACGATTCGCCGCTGGCGGTCATGTCCAACAAGCTCAAGCCGCTGTATAACTACTTCAAGCAGCTGTTCGCCCAGGTGACCAACCCGCCGATCGACCCGATCCGCGAGGCGATGGTGATGTCGCTGGTGTCCTTCATCGGCCCCAAGCCGAACCCGCTCGACACCAACAACGTCAACCCGCCGATGCGGCTGGAAGTGGCGCAGCCGATCCTGTCCTTCGACGACATGGCGCGCGTGCGCAACATCGCGGCCCACACCGGCGGCAAGTTCAAGTCGTATGAGCTGAACATCTGCTACCCGATCGCCTGGGGCAAGGAAGGCATCGAGGCCTCGCTCGCCTCGCTGTGCGCCGAAGCCGTGGACGCGGTCAAGTCCGGCCACAACATCCTGATCGTGTCCGACCGCGCGATGGACGCGACCCAGGTCGCCATTCCCGCCCTGCTGGCCACCTCCACCATCCACCAGCACCTGGTGGCGCGCGGCCTGCGCGCTTCCACCGGCCTGGTGGTGGAAACCGGCTCGGCCCGCGAGACCCACCACTTCGCCCTCCTGGCCGGCTACGGCGCGGAAGCCGTGCACCCCTACCTGGCGATGGAGACCCTGCTCGACCTGGCGCGCTCCCTGCCGGGCAACCTGTCGGGCGAGACGGCCTTGTACAACTACACCAAGGCGGTCGGCAAGGGCCTGATGAAGGTGATGTCCAAGATGGGCATCTCGACCTACATGTCCTACTGCGGCGCCCAGATCTTCGAGGCGATCGGCCTGTCCAAGGTCTTCGTCGAGAAGTACTTCAAGGGCACGGCCTCCGGCGTGGAAGGCATCGGCGTGTTCGAGGTGGCGGAAGAGGCCCTGCGCCTGCACGGCGCCGCCTTCGGAAACGACCCGGTGCTGAAGGAAGCGCTCGACGCCGGCGGCGAATACGCCTACCGTGTGCGCGGCGAGGACCACCTGTGGACCCCGGACGCGATCGCCAAGCTGCAGCACTCGACCCGCTCCAACAACTACTCCACCTACAAGGAGTACGCGCAGCTGATCAACGACCAGACCCGCCGCCACCTGACCCTGCGCGGCCTGTTCGAGTTCAAGATCGACCCCGCCCGCGCCATCCCGCTGGACGAGGTGGAACCGGCCAAGGAGATCGTCAAGCGCTTCGCCACCGGCGCCATGTCGCTCGGCTCGATCTCGACCGAGGCCCACGCCACCTTGGCCGTGGCCATGAACCGCATCGGCGGCAAGTCGAACACCGGCGAAGGCGGCGAGGACCCGCTGCGCTACGTGAACGAATTCAAGGGTATCAAGATCAAGAAGGGCGAGACGCTCGGCTCCCTGCTCGGCGCCGACCGCGTGGTGGCCGACATCCCGCTGGCCGACGGCGACTCGCTGCGCTCGAAGATCAAGCAGGTGGCTTCGGGCCGCTTCGGCGTGACCGCGGAGTACCTCAACTCCGCCGACCAGATCCAGATCAAGATGGCCCAGGGCGCCAAGCCCGGCGAAGGTGGCCAGCTGCCCGGCCACAAGGTGTCCGAGTACATCGCCTCGCTGCGCTTCTCGGTGCCTGGCGTGGGCCTCATCTCGCCGCCGCCGCACCACGACATCTATTCCATCGAGGACTTGGCTCAGCTGATCCACGACCTGAAGAACGCCAACCCGCGCGCCTCGATCTCGGTCAAGCTGGTCTCGGAAGTCGGCGTCGGCACGGTGGCCGCGGGCGTCACCAAGGCCAAGGCCGACCACGTGGTCATCGCCGGCCATGACGGCGGCACCGGCGCTTCGCCCTTGTCGTCCGTGAAGCACGCCGGCACCCCGTGGGAACTGGGCCTGGCCGAGACCCAGCAGACGCTGGTGCTGAACGGCCTGCGCTCGCGCATCCGCGTCCAGGCCGACGGCCAGATGCGCACCGGCCGCGACGTCGTCATCGCCGCCATGCTGGGCGCCGACGAAGTGGGCTTCGCCACCGCGCCGCTGGTGGTCGAAGGCTGCATCATGATGCGCAAGTGCCACCTGAACACCTGCCCGGTGGGCGTGGCGACCCAGGACCCGGTCCTGCGCGCCAAGTTCCAGGGCAAGCCGGAGTACGTGGTCAACTACTTCTTCTTCGTCGCCGAGGAAGCCCGCCAGATCATGGCGCAGCTGGGCATCCGCTCGTTCGACGAACTGATCGGCCGCGCCGACCTGCTGGACAAATCCAAGGCGATCGCGCACTGGAAAGCGCGCGGCCTGGACTTCTCCAACATCTTCTACCAGCCGCACACCGAGCGCGGCCTGGCGATCTACCACAACGAGGAACAGGACCACGGCCTGGGCAAGGCGCTGGACCACAAGCTGATCGCCCAGGCCAAGCCGGCCCTGGAGCGTGGCGAGCGCGTGTCCTTCATCTCCCCGGTGCGCAACGTGCACCGCACCGTGGGCACCATGCTCTCGGGCGAGGTGGCGCGCCGCTACGGCCACGCCGGTCTGCCGGACGACTCGATCCACATCCAGTTGCAAGGCACGGCGGGCCAGTCGGCCGCGGCCTTCCTCGCGGCCGGCATCACGCTGGACCTGGTCGGCGAAGGCAACGACTACGTGGGCAAGGGTCTGTCGGGCGGCCGCGTGATCGTGCGTCCGAACACGGAGTTCCGTGGCTGGGCGGTGGACAACATCATTGTCGGTAACACGGTGCTGTACGGCGCCATCGCGGGCGAAGCCTTCATCAACGGCGTGGCCGGCGAGCGCTTCGCGGTGCGTAACTCGGGCGCGACGGCGGTGGTGGAAGGCTGCGGCGACCACGGTTGCGAATACATGACCGGCGGGACGGTGGTGGTGCTGGGCGCCACGGGCCGCAACTTCGCGGCGGGCATGTCGGGCGGCGTGGCCTATGTCTATGATCCGGACGGCGACTTCGCCGACAAGTGCAACACGGCGATGGTGGACCTGGAACGCGTCCTGCCGGCCAAGGAGCAGGCGAACCGCGCCAACTGGCACGCCCAGCACCGCGGCGGCGAGCGCGAAACGGACGAAGTGATCCTCAAGCGCCTGATCGAGCGCCACTTCAAGCACACCGGCAGCACGCGCGCGCGCAACCTGCTGGACGACTGGGCCAACGGCCGCGCGAAATTCGTCAAGGTCTTCCCGACCGAGTACAAGCGCGCGCTGGAGGAAATGCACAACTCCAGCATGGAAGAAGCCGCCGACAAGATCGCGGCCTGATCCCGTCAGAACGAACGAAAAGAGGATACATCGTGGGTAAAATCACCGGCTTCATGGAATTCGCGCGGCAAGATGAGGGCTACCTGCCCCCGGCCGAGCGCGTGAAGAACTACAAGGAGTTCGTGCTCCATCTCTCCGACGAGCAGGCCAAGGTCCAGGGCGCGCGCTGCATGGACTGCGGCATCCCGTTCTGCAATTCGGGCTGCCCGGTCAACAACATCATCCCGGACTGGAACGACCTGGTGTACCGCGGCCACTACCGCGAGGCGCTGGACGTGCTCCATTCGACCAACAACTTCCCGGAGTTCACCGGCCGCATCTGCCCGGCTCCTTGCGAGACGGCCTGCACGCTGGGGATCAACAACGACCCGGTGGGCATCAAGTCGATCGAGCACAAGATCATCGACACCGGCTGGGAGCATGGCTGGGTTACGCCTCAGCCGGCGGCGCAGAAGACCGGCAAGTCGGTGGCCGTGGTCGGCTCCGGCCCCGCGGGCCTGGCGGCGGCGCAGCAGCTGGCGCGCGCCGGCCACGCCGTGACCGTGTTCGAGAAGGCCGACCGCGTCGGCGGCCTGCTGCGCTACGGAATCCCCGACTTCAAGCTGGAAAAGTCGCACATCGACCGCCGCGTCGAGCAGATGCAGGCCGAGGGCGTCACCTTCCGCACCAATGTCCTGATCGGCAAGGACTTCCCGGCCACGATCAACAATTGGGCCAAGGAGACCATCTTCCCCGAGGACCTGGCCAAGGACTTCGACGCCGTGGTGCTGGCCGGCGGTTCGGAACAGCCGCGCGACCTGCCGGTGCCGGGGCGCGAGCTCAAGGGCGTGCACTTCGCGATGGACTTCCTGCCGCAGCAGAACAAGGTGGTCGCGGGCGACAAGGTGAAGGACCAGATCAAGGCCACCGGCAAGCATGTGGTGGTGATCGGCGGCGGCGACACGGGTTCCGACTGCGTGGGCACCTCCAACCGCCACGGCGCCGCCTCGGTGACCCAGTTCGAACTGATGCCCATGCCGCCAGAGAAGGAGAACAAGCCGCTGGTGTGGCCGTACTGGCCGATCAAACTGCGCACCTCGTCCTCGCACGAGGAAGGCTGCCAGCGCGACTTCGCCGTCGCCACCAAGCGCCTGGAAGGCAAGAACGGCAAGGTGGAAAAGCTGGTCGCCTGCCGCGTCGAGTGGAAGGACGGGAAGATGATCGAGGTGCCCGACTCCGAGTTCGAGGTCAAGGCCGACCTGGTGCTGCTGGCGATGGGCTTCGTCGCGCCGGTGCAGCAGGTGCTGGACGCGTTCGCGGTGGAGAAGGACGGCCGCGGCAACGTGCGCGCGACCACCGACGGCGACGGCTCTTACCAGACCTCGGTGCCGAAGGTGTTCGCGGCCGGCGACATGCGGCGCGGGCAGTCGCTGGTGGTATGGGCGATCCGCGAAGGCCGCCAGTGCGCACGGGCGGTGGACGAATTCCTCATGGGTTCGTCGGTCCTGCCGCGCTGACCCGAGTTGCCTCAATCGTGCGCGCTTGCCACCGCGGCGCGCCGGTGTAAAGTAAAGGTGCCCCCGGCTGGAGACACCTATGCTTGAAAAGAGCCTAAGTTATTCCCTGCAAGAATTTCGCGAATTTCGTCGCGAGTTCCGGGAGGAGATGCATGACTTTTGCCAAGAGGCGGAGAGTCACTTCCGATTCCTGTTCGGCGCCATTCTTGTTGGCGACCTTGTGCTTGCCTGGCTAATTATCCGGATGGCGGGGAGCTTGTGAGCGCAACAGCGCCTCCAGCTCCGTCGCCGGCACCGGCCGGCTGAACAAATAGCCTTGCATCTCGTTGCAGCCGCCCGCCAGCAGGTGGGCGCGCTGCTCCTCCGTTTCCACCCCTTCCGCGATGATGGCGAAGCCCAGGCTCTGGCCGAGGGTGATGATCGCGCGCACGATGGCCGCCCCGCTCGGGTCGGACAGCATCACCGCCACGAAGGACTGGTCGATCTTCAGGAAATCGAGCGGGAAGTGGCGCAGGTAGGCCAGGCTGGAATAGCCCGTGCCGAAGTCGTCGATCGACAGCTTCACGCCGACCTGCTTCAGCGCGGCCAGCGTCTGCACCGCGCGCGCCACGTCGTCCATCATCAGGCTCTCGGTGATTTCCAGCTCCAGCAGGTGCGCGGGTAGCCCGGTTTCCTCCAGCACGGCCAGCACGCCGCGCGCGAAGTCGGCCCGCACGAACTGGCGCGCCGACACGTTCACCGCCACGTGCATGTCCGGCAGCCCCTGGTCGCGCCAGCGGCAGTTCTGGCGGCAGGCTTCGCGCAGCACCCAGTTGCCGATGTCCTCGATCAGACCGGTCTCCTCGGCCACCGGGATGAAGCGCGCCGGCGCCACCAGCCCCAGCTCCGGATGCAGCCAGCGCGCCAGCGCCTCGACACCCGTCACGCGTCCGCTTTCGAGGTCGACCCGTGGCTGGTAGTGGAGCGACAGTTCCCCACGCTGGAGCGCGAAGCGCAGGTGGCGCTCGATGAGGGCGCGCTCGGTCAGCTCCGCCTCCATCTCCGGCGCGTAGAACAGGCGTTGGTTGCGGCCCGCCGCCTTGGCGCGGTACATGGCCAGATCGGCCTGGCGCAGCAGTTCCACCGCCGTTTCCCCGTCGCGCGGATAGATGCTCGCGCCGACGCTGCAGGTGAGCGCCACTTCTTGGCTGCCCAGGCGCACCGGCGCGGCCACCGCAGCCAGCAGGTCGTCCAGCGCGTCCGGCGCCAGGCGCGGTTCCTGCTGGTCCAGCATGAGCAGCATGAATTCGTCGCCGCCCAGGCGCGCCACGGTGTCGCTGGCGCGCAGCCGCGCGGACAGGCGCTGGCCCACGCTTTGCAGCAGTTGGTCGCCCACGCCGTGGCCGAGGGTGTCGTTGATGATCTTGAAGTTGTCCAGGTCGATGAACACCACCCACAAGGCGTGCCCGTAGCGCTTGGCGAAGGCGATCGCCTGCTCCAGCCGGTCGTGGAACAGGTTCCGGTTGGGCAGGCCGGTCAGGGCGTCGTGGTTGGCCTGGTATTCGAGCTCGGACTGGTAGCGCCGATTGGCGGTGATGTCGTTCATCACCCCGACCCAGTGCGTGACAGCGTCGCCGGTGCGCACCGGCGCCACCCGCACCTCGTTCCAGAACAGCGAGCCGTCCTTGCGGTAGTTGCGCAGCACCACCGTGGCCGGGCGCTGCTGGTCCAGCGCCGCGCGCAGCTCGGCCAGGGCCGGCTGTTCGTCGTCGCCGGCCTGCAAGAGACGCGGATCCTGGCCGATGATCTCGTGCGCCGCGTAGCCGGTGACTTGGGTGAAGGCCGGATTGACGTAGTCGACCAGGTGGCCGCCGTCCGCGCAGCGGGTGATGAGGATGGGGTTCATGCTGGCCGCCACCGCGCTGCTGTGCAGGCGCAGCGACTGCTCCGCGGCCTTGCGCGCGCTGACATCCTCGATGGTGCCGAGCAGGCCGACGATGGCGCCGTCCCTGCCATACAAGGGCATCTTGTTGATCACGTAGATATGCAGCTGGCCGTCCGCTTCGACCATCTGGTCTTCGTACTCCAGCAGCGGGGTCCCGCTGCGCATGATCTCGGCATCCTCGGCGCGGATGCGCGCGGCATTGTGCGCCCACGGGAACTCGTCGTCGACACGGCCGATGACCTCGGCCGGCGTGTGCAGGCGCGCGGCGCGGGCGAACATGTTGTTGCAGCCGGCGTAGCGGTGATCCAGGCCTTTCCAGAACACCTGATGCGGCAAGGTATCGATCAGGCGCCGGTGCACCTGCTCGGAGTTGTACAGGGCCTGTTCCACGTCCATGTGGTCGCTGATGTCGTGCGCCAGCACCACCCGGCACGGCCGGTCGCGGAAGGTGAGCGCGTGGGACGCGATCTTGACCGGGATGCAGCGTCCGTCCTTGAGGCGGTGCGTGAAGACACCACGCTCGGTCAGTTCGACCGGGGCGCTCGCGAGGGCGGCGGCCAATCGGCTCAGCTGGGTTTCCGGCCGCAGGTCGCGGATCGACAGGCTCAGGAATTCGGCTTCCGAGTAACCGTAGTGGAGCACGGCCGCCTGGTTGACGGCGACGATGCGCAGGGATTCCCGGTCGAAAATCCACATGGGTTGGGGATGCTCGCGGAACAGGGCGGGCAATTGTTCAAGCTGCTGCATGGCTGGGGCCGGAAGGAGGTATCGCGCCATCGTACCGCAGGGGGCGTGTGGCGAGACCTTGGAAAAAGGGGGAAGGAACGCGCCATTTCCGCGCGCTTTCGCTGCAGTGCAATATTGTTGATGGATAGCAAATCTTGCTTTTTGCCATGGCGTGAAAGCAAAAATTTTCCCCGATAAAACAAATACTTAGCTGGGGAAATATCTGACTCAACATTCAGTAATGTTGTATCATCGCGTCTTTGTGCGCGGCCAAAATGGGACCTCGCCAGCAGGGATTAGCCTTTCTGCACTACAATATGCGCCGTTTCCCCTAAAGAGTACACCCCGTGTCGAACCTGGTCGAAATCCGTGATTTGCACTTCGCCTATGGAAGCCGTCCGATCCTGTCGGACCTCCAGATGGACTTCCCGCGCGGTAAGGTCATCGCCGTGATGGGCGGTTCGGGCTGCGGCAAGACCACGGTGCTGCGCCTGATCGGCGGCCAGATCCGTCCGCAGCGCGGCGCGGTCACGGTCGACGGCGAAGTCGTGCACCAGCTCGACACCGAAGGCTTGTATCGTTTGCGCCGCAAGATGGGCATGCTGTTTCAGTTCGGCGCGCTGTTTACCGACCTGTCCGTGTTCGAGAACGTGGCTTTCCCGCTGCGCGAGCACACCGACTTGCCGGACGAGCTGATCCGCGACCTGGTGCTGATGAAATTGAACGCCGTCGGCCTGCGCAACGCGCACAAGCTCAAGCCGGCCGAGATCTCCGGCGGCATGGCGCGCCGCGTGGCCGTCGCGCGCGCCATCGCGCTCGACCCGCAGCTCATCATGTACGACGAGCCCTTCGCCGGCCTGGACCCGATCTCGATGGGGGTGACGGCCAACCTGATCCGGCGCCTGAACGATGCGCTCGGCTCGACCTCGATCCTGGTCTCGCACGACGTGCACGAGTGCTTCGAGATCGCCGACTACGTCTACTTTATGTCCGCCGGCAAAATCGTCGCGCACGGCACGCCGGCCGACCTGCGCCAATCCGAAGACCCTTACGTGAAACAGTTCATCAACGCGGCCCCGGACGGTCCGGTGCCCTTCCATTATCCCGGCCGTAGCCTGGCCGACGACCTCGGTCTGGGAGCCGCCGCATGATCGGCCGCTTCCTCGAATGGATCGGCCGCCCCGTGCGCGAGGTGGTCGAGCACACCGGCTTCGCCGCCCGCTCGCTGCTGACCTTGCTCGGCCAGTGCCTGGGCGCCCTGCGCCGTCCGGCCCTGATCTCCGAGCAGATCCACTTCATCGGCAACTATTCGCTCGTCATCATCGTCGTGTCGGGCCTGTTCGTCGGCATGGTGCTGGGCCTGCAGGGCTATTACACGCTCAATTCCTACGGCGCCGAGGAGCAACTGGGCAAGGTGGTCGCCCTGTCCCTGCTGCGCGAGCTGGGACCGGTCGTGACGGCCCTGCTGTTCGCGGGCCGCGCCGGCACCTCGCTCACGGCCCAGATCGGCCTCATGAAGGCCGGCGAGCAGCTCTCGGCCATGGAGATGATGGCGATCAATCCGATCCAGCGCGTGCTGGCCCCGCGCTTCCTGGCCGGCATCATCGCCATGCCCATCCTGGCCGCCATCTTCAGCGCGGTCGGCATCGTGGGCGGCTACCTGATCGGCGTGAAGCTGATCGGCGTGGACGCGGGCGCCTTCTGGTCGCAGATGCAGGCCGGTGTCGATATCTGGAAAGACATTTTCAATGGTGTGATCAAGAGCGTCGTGTTCGGTGTGGTGGTGACCTTCACCGCCCTGTTCCAGGGCTACCAGGCACAGCCCACGCCGGAAGACGTGGCGCGCGCCACCACCCGCACCGTGGTCACCGCCTCGCTGCTGGTCTGGGGACTGGACTTCGTCCTGACGGCCCTGATGTTCAATAAATAAGGATTTACGAAATGCACCGCAAAACCATCGATCTCTGGGTAGGCCTGTTCGTCATCTTGGGCGCGGCTTCCCTGCTGTTCCTGGCGCTCAAGGCCGGCAACGTCAGCTCGATCGGCTCGTTCAAGTCGATTTATACGGTCAGCGCCAAATTTGATAACATTGGCGGCCTCAAGCCGCAGGCGGCCGTCAAGAGCGCCGGCGTCGTGGTGGGCCGGGTGACCTCGATCCGCTTCGACGACAAGAGCTACCAGGCCCTCGTGACGATCGACATGGACGCGGGCTACAAGTTCCCCAAGGACAGCTCGGCCAAGATCCTCACCGCCGGCCTGCTGGGCGAACAGTACGTGGGCATCGAGCCGGGTGGCGACACCGCCAACCTGGGCCAGGGCGACCGCATCGCCCGCACGCAATCCGCAGCCGTGCTGGAAGACCTGATCAATCAGTTCATCTACAGCAAGGCCGCCGAAGGGAAGGGTGGCAGTCAATGACGCATTCCGAGCCGCGCTGGCGGCGTCCCCTGTTCGCGCTGGCGCTGGCCGGCGCGCTGTCCGGCTGCGCCTCGCCCGAGAACGCCAATCCCAAGGACCCGTTCGAAAAGTACAACCGCGCCGTGTTCGCCTTCAACGACGCGGTCGACCGCGCCGCCCTGAAGCCGGCCGCCACCGCCTACAAGCGCGTGCTGCCGCAGTTCGTGCAGACCGGCGTGAACAATTTCTTCGGCAACCTGGCCGACATCTGGACCGGCGCCAATAACCTGCTGCAAGGCAAGGGCAAGGACGGCTTTTCCGACCTGGGCCGGGTCGCGCTCAATTCGACCGTAGGCGTCCTCGGCCTGGTGGACGTGGCTTCCAGCGCCGGCCTGCGCAAGCACAGCGAGGATTTCGGCCAGACCCTGGGCGCTTGGGGCGTCCCGTCCGGCCCCTACTTGATGTTGCCGCTTCTGGGCCCATCTACGGTGCGCGACACGGCCGCCCTCCCGCTGGACTGGAAGGCCGATCCGTGGGCGTACAAGGAACCGGTCAACTGGCGCAACGTCGGTATCGGCGTGCGCGTGATCGACCAGCGCGCGGTGATCCTCGATGCCAGCAACTTGCTGGAAGAGGCGGCGCTCGACCGCTACGAATTCATCCGCGACGGCTTCCTGCAGCGCCGCGAAAGCCGCATCTATGACGGCGAGAAGAAGGAAGACAAGCAAGATAAGGCCGACCAGGACGCCGCGGCGCCTGCGCCGGCCGAGCCCGAGAAACAATCAGACACAAAATAGTGTCATCCGGGACGGAACCGAATCTGTTAACCCGAGAACCCGTTTAACGATCAAGACAACCATGAAATTTCTCAAACACCTGTTCGCGGTCGCCACGATCGCCTTCCTGGCCGCCGGCCCCGCCGCCGCCGCCGATGAAAAACCCGACGTGCTGGTCAAGCGCATCAGCAACGAAGTGATCGACACCGTCAAGGCCGACAAGGACATCCAGGCCGGCAACCAGAAGAAGCTGATGGACCTGGTCGACGCCAAGATCCTGCCCTACGTCGACTTCGAGAAGTCGACCGCGATGGCGGCCGGCCGCTTCTGGCGCCAGGCCACGCCGGAGCAGCAGAAGGCGCTGCAGACCGAGTTCCGCGCCCTGCTGGTGCACACCTACGCCGGCGCGCTCTCGCAGATCAAGAACGAGACGGTGGAATTCAAGCCGATGCGCGCCTCGGACTCCGACACCGAAGTCGAAGTGCGCTCGCAGGTGAACGTCGCCCGCGGCGAGCCGGTGACCTTGAACTACCGCCTGGTCAAGGAGCCGGCCGGCTGGAAGATCTACGACATCAACGTGCTGGGCGCGTGGCTGGTCGAGACCTACAAGGGCACCTTCGCCAGCGAGATCAACAAGACCGGCATCGATGGCCTGATCAAGAAGCTGCACGACCGGAACGTGCAGCTGGCCAGCAAGCCGATGAAGGCCGCGAAGTAATGCTCGCGGTCGAAGCGATCACCTTCCAGAACGCGCGCGCCGCCCTCGAGCAGGGCTGCGCCGCGATCCGGGCCGGCCAGCGCGAGATCGACCTGGGCGCCATCAAGGCGGCCGATTCGTCGGCCGTCGCCGTGCTGCTGGCCTGGCAGCGCACCGCCAAGGCGGTCGGCGCCACCCTCACCTTCCACAACATCCCGGCCGGGATGCAGAGCCTGGCCAGCGTCTACGGCGTCGAGGGCCTGCTGGCCTGACCACCCACCATCATCCCCGCGGAAGCGGGGACCCCTGGTAGGAAGCAGGCGGCACGCGTCGCACCAGAGGTTCCCGCCTCCGCGGGAACGACGGGGTAGCCCGATGCCCACCGCCAGTTTCTTGTAAAATGGTCGGTCCCCCGGCAACCCGTCCGACCAGATGCCCGCAGCAATCCAGATCAACCACGTCGAAAAGAGCTACAAGTCGCTGAAGGCGCTTGGCGGCGTCTCCTTGACGATCGAACAAGGCGAGTTCTTCGGCCTGCTCGGCCCCAACGGCGCCGGCAAGACCACGCTCATCTCCACCATCGCGGGCCTGATCCGCCCCGACGCAGGCAGCATCCAGGTCCATGGCCACGACGTGGTGACGGACTTTCGCAACGCCCGCCGCAACCTCGGCGTGGTGCCGCAGGAGCTGGTGTTCGACCCCTTCTTCACCGTGCGCGAGACCTTGCGCCTGCAATCGGGCTACTTCGGCCTCAAGAAGAACGACGACTGGATCGACGAGGTGATGGCCAACCTGGACCTCACCAACAAGGCCGACACCAACATGCGCGCCCTGTCCGGCGGCATGAAGCGGCGCGTGCTGGTGGCCCAGGCCCTGGTCCACAAGCCGCCCGTGATCGTGCTCGACGAACCGACCGCCGGTGTGGACGTGGAACTGCGCCAGACCCTGTGGAAGTTCATCTCGCGCCTGAACCGCGAAGGCCATACGGTCGTCCTGACCACGCACTACCTGGAAGAGGCGCAGGCCATGTGCCAGCGCGTGGCGATGCTCAAGCTGGGCCAGGTGGTGGCGCTCGACACCATGAACAAGCTGTTGCGCCGCGTGTCCGGCTCCCAGCTCAACGTGCACCTGCGCGGCGGCGCCCTGCCCGAGGAGCTCAAACCGCTGATCGCGCACGAGGAGCATAACGGCAGCCCGCATCAATTCAGCCTGCGCGTGAATGACTACGCCGAGGTGGAGCCGATCCTGGCGCGCCTGCGCGAAGCCGGCGCCGTCATCGACGAGATGCAGCTGCAGCAGGCCGACCTCGAAGACATCTTCATCCAGATCATGGAGCAGGGCACCGTATGAACTTCCTGTCCGTTGGCTTCCAGACCCTCTTTTACAAGGAAACCCTGCGTTTCTGGAAGGTCGCCACCCAGACCGTGGCCGCGCCCATCCTCACCTCCATCCTGTACCTGCTGATCTTCGGCCACGTCCTGTCCGGGCACGTCGAGGTCTATCCGGGCGTGAGCTATACCGCCTTCCTGGTGCCGGGCCTGGTCATGATGAGCGTGCTGCAGAACGCGGTCGCCAACTCCTCGTCCTCCCTGATCCAATCCAAGATCACCGGCAACCTGGTGTTCATCCTGCTGCCGCCGCTGTCGCACTGGGAGATCCTGTCGGCCTACGTGCTGGCCTCCGTGGTGCGCGGCCTGGTCGTGGGCCTGGGCGTGTTCCTGACCACCGCCTGGTTTGCCCACCTGTCCTTCGTCGCGCCCCTGTGGATCGCCGTGTTCGCCGTGCTGGGCGCCGCCATCCTCGGCACCTTCGGCGTCATCGCCGGCATCTGGTCCGAGAAGTTCGACCAGTTGGCCGCGTTCCAGAACTTCCTGATCATGCCGGCCACCATGCTCTCCGGTGTGTTTTATTCCATCCATTCGCTGCCGCCGTTCTGGCTGGCCGTCTCGCACGTGAACCCGTTCTTCTACATGATCGATGGCTTCCGCTACGGCTTCTTCGGCCAGTCCGACGTGAACCCCTGGACCAGCCTGGTCGTCGTCGCGGCCTTCTGCGTGGTCCTGGCGGCGCTGGCGATCAATCTTCTTTCGCGCGGCTACAAGCTGCGCCACTAAGGCACGACCATGACTACGACCCCGGAACTCATTCACAGCTACATCAACGCCGGCCTGGAATGCACCCACCTCGAGGTGGACGGCGACGGCGCCCATTTCCAGGCGGTGATCGTCTCCCCGGCCTTTGCCGGCAAACGCTCGATCCAGCGCCACCAGATGGTGTACGCTGTGCTGGGCGAACGCATGCGCGAGGAAATCCACGCGCTGTCGATGAAGACCTACACCCCCGAAGAATTCGAAGGACAATAATGGACAAGCTCAAGATCGTCGGCGGGCAGCGCCTGCAAGGCGAAATCTCCATCAGCGGCGCCAAGAACGCCGCCCTGCCGATCCTGTGCGCGGGCCTGCTGACGGCGGGCGACGTGGAACTGTCCAACGTGCCGCACCTGCACGACGTGCGCACCATGCTCAAGCTGCTGGAGCAGACTGGCCTCAAGATCAGCCAGGACGGCGACCAGGTGGTCCTGAACGGCGCCGGCGTGACCAATTTCGAAGCCCCGTACGACCTGGTGAAAACCATGCGCGCGTCGATCCTGGTGCTCGGCCCCCTGCTGGCGCGCTTCGGCCAGGCCAAGGTCTCGCTGCCGGGCGGCTGCGCGATCGGCTCGCGCCCCGTGGACCAGCACATCAAGGGCCTGCAGGCGATGGGCGCCGAGATCACCATCGAAGGCGGCTACATCTACGCCAAGGCCGCGAAATTGAAGGGCGCGCGCATCGTCACCGATATGATCACCGTGACCGGCACCGAGAACCTCCTGATGGCGGCGGTGCTGGCCGAGGGCGAGACCATCCTCGAAAACGCGGCCCGCGAACCGGAAGTGACCGACCTGGCCAACCTGCTGGTGGCAATGGGCGCGCAGATTTCCGGCATCGGCACCGACCGCCTGGTGATCCAGGGCGTCAAGGAACTGCACGGCGCCAAGCACGCCGTCATCTCCGACCGCATCGAAGCCGGCACCTTCCTGTGCGCGGTGGCGGCGGCCGGCGGCGACATCACCCTCACCAACACCCGCACCGATATCTTCGACGCCGCCCTCGACAAGCTGCGCGAGATGGGCCTGGTGCTGACCCTGGGCACGGATACGATCCGCGCCCAGATGGACGGCCGTCCGATCCCGGTGAGCTTCCGCACTACCGAGTATCCCGGCTTCCCGACCGACATGCAGGCCCAGTTCATGGCCGTGAACACCATCGCTGCCGGTTCGTCGAGCGTGACCGAGACCATCTTCGAGAACCGCTTCATGCACGTGCAGGAGCTGAACCGCCTCGGCGCCAACATCCAGATCGAAGGCAAGACAGCCTACGTGCGCGGCGTCGAGCGCCTGGTCGGCGCGCCCGTGATGGCGACCGACCTGCGCGCCTCCGCCTGCCTCGTCATCGCCGGCATGGCGGCCGAGGGCGAGACCCTGGTGGACCGCATCTATCACCTGGACCGCGGCTACGACCGGATGGAAGTGAAGCTGTCCAAGGTCGGCGCCCGCATCGAACGGATCAAGTAATGGAAAATTCGAAGCTGATCCTGGCGCTGTCGAAAGGCCGCATTTTCGAGGACACCCTGCCGCTGCTGGCCGAAGCCGGCATCACGGTGACGGAAAACCCCGAGACCTCGCGCAAGCTGATCCTGTCCACCAACGACCCGGACGTGCGCGTCATCATCGTGCGCGCCACCGACGTGCCGACCTACGTTCAGCATGGCGCCGCCGACTTCGGCGTGGCCGGCAAGGACGTGCTGCTGGAGCACGGCGGCGAGGGCCTGTACCAGCCGATCGACCTGAACATCGCCAAGTGCCGCATGTCGGTGGCGGTGAAGGCCGGCTTCGACTACGCCACCGCCGTGCGCCAGGGCGCGCGCCTGCGCGTGGCCACCAAGTTCGTGAACACGGCACGCGAGCACTTCGCCTCCAAGGGCGTGCACGTGGACCTGATCAAGCTGTACGGCTCAATGGAGCTGGCGCCGCTGGTCGGCCTGTCCGACGCCATCGTCGACCTGGTCTCCACCGGCTCCACCCTGCGCGCCAACAATCTGGTCGAAGTCGAGGAGATCATGGAAATCTCCTCGCGCCTGGTCGTCAACCAGGCCGCGCTGAAGTTGAAGCGCGAGCGCCTGCAACCCATCATCGAGGCCTTCGAACGCGCGTCCGCCAACCGCTGAATTCCCGTCATCCCCGCGAACGCGGGGACACCTGGTGCTAAGCTCTACCAGAGGTTCCCGCTTCCGCGGGAATGACGCCATATCGACAACATCATGCTCACCATCCGCAAGCTCGACTCCACCGCCCCCGACTTCCAGCGCACGCTGCACCAGCTGCTGGCCTTCGACAGCTCCACCGACGAAGCGATCGAGCATGCGGTCACGGAGATCCTGCACGCGGTGAAGACGCGCGGCGATGCCGCCGTCATCGAATACACCAACCGCTTCGACCGCGTGAACGTGGAATCCATGCAGGCGCTGGACCTGCCGGTGGCCGAACTGCAGGCCGCCCTGGCCGCGATCCCGCCGGCCCAGCGCCAGGCCCTGGAGACGGCCGCCCAGCGTATCCGCGCCTTCCACGAGCGCCAGAAACAGGAACTGAACGGCTTCACCTACACCGAGGCCGACGGCACCGTCCTGGGCCAGCGCGTGACGCCCTTGGACCGCGTGGGCATCTACGTCCCCGGCGGCAAGGCCGCCTACCCGTCCTCGGTGCTGATGAACGCCATTCCCGCCCAGGTGGCCGGCGTGCGCGACATCGTGATGGTGGTGCCGACCCCGGACGGCGTGAAGAACAACATGGTGCTGGCCGCCGCCGCCATCGCCGGCGTGACGCGCGTGCTGACCATCGGCGGCGCCCAGGCCGTGGGCGCCCTCGCCTACGGCACCGCCACCGTGCCCCAGGTGGACAAGATCGTCGGCCCCGGCAACGCCTTCGTCGCCGCCGCCAAGCGCCGCGTGTTCGGCACGGTTGGCATCGACATGATCGCCGGTCCATCCGAAATCCTGGTCCTGTGCGACGGGACCACCGACCCGGACTGGGTAGCGATGGACCTGTTCTCGCAGGCCGAGCACGACGAGCTGGCCCAGGCCATCCTCCTGTGCCCGGACGCGGACTACATCGCCCGCGTCGAGGCGAGCATCCACAAGCTCCTGCCCACCATGCCGCGCAAGGACGTGATCACGGCATCGCTGTCCGGCCGCGGCGCCCTGGTCAAGGTGCGCGACATGGAAGAGGCCTGCGCCATCGCCAGCGACATCGCGGCGGAACACCTGGAGATCTCGTCCGAGAACCCCATGCACTGGGCCGACAAGATCCGCCACGCGGGCGCCCTGTTCCTGGGCCGTTTTTCGTCCGAGTCGCTGGGCGACTACTGCTGCGGCCCGAACCACGTGCTGCCCACCTCGCGCACGGCGCGCTTCTCCTCGCCCTTGGGCGTGTACGACTTCCAGAAGCGCTCCTCGATCCTGTACGTGTCGGAAGCGGGCGCCCAGACCCTGGGCCGGGTCGCCGCGGAGCTGGCCTACGGTGAGGGCCTGCAAGCCCACGCGCGCAGCGCCGAACTGCGGTTACAATCTAGCTCATGAGCTGGCAAAACCGCGTCTTTTGCGAAGATGCGCTCGCGGGACTGGCGCGCATCCCGGACGGTTCGGTCGACCTGATCTTGACCGACCCTCCGTACAACCTCGGCAAGGACTACGGAAACGCTTCCGACCAGCAGAGCGCCGAAGCCTACCTGGCCTGGACCGAGCAGTGGGTCGATAAAGCGCTGCCAAAGCTGAAACCGAACGGCAGTCTGTACATCTTCCTCACCTGGCGCTTCGCGCCGGAGATCTTCGTGATGCTGAAAAAGCGCATGACGATGATGAACGAGATTATCTGGGATCGCCGCGTGCCCTCCATGGGCGGCAGCACCCGCAGCTTCACCTCGGTGCACGACACGATCGGCTTTTTCGTGAACCGCAAGGATTATTATTTCGACCTCGACGCCGTGCGTATCCCGTACGACGCCGAAACCAAGAAGGCCCGTTCGCGCTCGATCTTCGTCGGCGCCAAGTGGCTGGAACTGGGGTACAACCCCAAGGATTTGTGGAGCGTATCGCGCCTGCACCGCGAGCATCCGGAACGGGAAGACCACCCGACCCAGAAGCCGCTGGAAATCATTGAGCGCATGGTCAAGGCCAGCTGCCCGCCGAATGGCGTGGTGCTGGACCTGTTCATGGGTAGCGGCACCACTGCCGTCGCGGCCAAGCGCTGTGGCCGCAATTTCGTCGGCTTCGAGCTCAATCCCGCGTATTGCGAATTGATCGAACGCCGCCTGGCCGCGCCGGAACCCGCGCCCACCCGTCAAGCACGCCGCAAGCAGGCGGCCGAACTCCAGGAGTAGAACGTGTCATCCATCGACCAGCTGATCGCCAACACCATCCGTCCCGACGTGCGTGCTCTGGCCAGCTACCATGTGCCGGACGTGAGCGGCTACATCAAGCTCGACGCCATGGAAAACCCTTACCAGCTGCCGGACCCGCTGCGCGCCGAGCTGGGCCAGCGCCTGGCCGACGCGGTGCTGAACCGCTATCCCGTGCCCTCGCCGGCGGCCCTGAAGGCCCAGATCTGCGCCAAGCTGGGCGTACCGGCCGGCTACGACGTCATGCTCGGTAACGGCTCGGACGAACTGATCGCCATCGTGATCACCGCCGTGGCCCGCCCCGGCGCCCATACCAAGGTGCTGGCCCCGTGGCCGGCCTTCGTGATGTACCAGCGCTCGGCCCAGTACGCGGGCGCGGACTTCGTCGGGGTGCCGCTCAAGGCCGACTTCAGTCTCGACTTGCCGGCCATGCTGGCGGCGATTGCCGAACACAAGCCGGCCGTCGTGTTCCTGTCCTATCCGAACAACCCCACCGGCAACCTGTACGACGCCGCCGCCATGGAAGCGGTAATCGAGGCCGTGGGCGACACCGGCATCGTGGTGGTGGACGAGGCCTACGAGCCTTTCGCCCGCGCCAGCTTCATGGCGCACCTGCCGCGCCACGCCAACCTGGTCGTGATGCGCACCCTGTCCAAGCTGGGCCTGGCCGGCATCCGCCTCGGCTACATGTCCGCCGCCCCAGCCCTGCTGGCCGAATTCGACAAGGTGCGCCCGCCCTACAACGTCAACGTGCTGACCCAGGCCGCCGCCGGCTTCGCCCTCGACCACCTGGCCGTGCTGAACGAGCAGGCCGCCCGCCTGAACGCCGCGCGGGGAGAGATGGCCGCCCGCCTGGCCGCCCTGCCGGGGGTCGAAGTGTTCCCGTCGGCCGCCAATTTCCTCCTGTTCCGGGTCCCGGACGCGGACCAGGTCCAGGAAGCGCTCCTCGCAAACAAGGTGCTGGCCAAGAATTTGAGTAAAATGCATGCACTGCTGGCGAATTGCATTCGGGTGACCGTGTCCACGCCAGAAGAAAATGCGGCCTTTTTGAACGCCCTGCAGGCAGCCCTGTAAGCTGTAGCCCACCATGAACCGCACCGCAGAAATTACGCGCAACACCAACGAGACGCAGATCCGCGTCGCCGTCAACCTGGACGGGACCGGCAAGCAGAAGCTGGCCACCGGCGTGCCCTTCCTCGACCACATGCTGGACCAGATCGCCCGCCACGGGCTGATCGACCTGGAAGTGGAAGCCCATGGCGACCTGCACATCGACGCGCACCACACGGTCGAAGACGTCGGCATCACGCTCGGCATGGCCGTGGCCAAGGCCATGGGCGACAAGAAGGGCATCCGCCGCTACGGCCACGCCTACGTGCCGCTGGACGAGGCCTTGTCGCGGGTCGTGATCGACTTTTCCGGCCGTCCCGGCCTGGAATTCGACGTGCCCTTCAAGCGCGCCATGATCGGCGCCTTCGACGTCGACCTGACCCACGAATTCTTCCAGGGCTTCGTCAACCACGCCCTGGTGACCCTGCACATCGACAATCTGCGCGGCGACAACGCGCACCACCAATGCGAGACGGTGTTCAAGGCCTTCGGCCGGGCGCTGCGCATGGCGTCCGAGCTGGACCCGCGCGCCGCCGGCACCATCCCTTCGACCAAAGGCAGCCTGTAAGCAGCACGCGCCTCTTCCAGCGATGAACAACAAGATCGTAGTAGTCGATTACGGCATGGGCAACCTGCGCTCGGTCGCGCAGGCCCTGCGCGCCGTGGCGCCCGAAGCCGATGTCCAGATTTCCGGCGAGCCGGCCGCCATCGACGCGGCCGACCGCATCGTCCTGCCCGGCCAGGGCGCCATGCGCGACTGCATGGCCAGCCTGCGCGCCTCCGGCGTGGAGGACGCCGTGCGCCGCGCCGCCAAATCCCGGCCCCTGATGGGCGTATGTGTAGGCGAGCAGATGCTGTTCGAGCGCAGCGAGGAAGCCGACACGGCTGGCCTGGGCCTGTTGCCCGGCCAGGTGGTGCGTTTCCGCCTGGAGGGCCGCCTGCAGGAGGACGGCTCGCGCTTCAAGGTGCCGCAAATGGGCTGGAACCGCGTGCGCCAGCGCCGCGCCCACCCGCTGTGGGAAGGCATCGCCGACGACAGCTATTTCTATTTCGTACACAGTTTCTATGCCCAGCCGGCCGAGGATTCCGACATCCTCGGCGAGACCGACTACGGCGGCATGTTCTGCTGCGCCGTGGCGCGCGAGAACATCGTCGCGACCCAGTTCCACCCCGAGAAAAGCGCCCGCGCCGGCCTCGCGTTGTACCGCAATTTCGTCCACTGGAACCCCTAACACCACCACCCCTCGACCACTCATCATGCTGCTCATTCCTGCCATCGACCTCAAGGACGGTCATTGCGTGCGCCTCAAGCAGGGCGACATGGACCAGGCCACCGTGTTCTCGAACGATCCCGCCGACATGGCCCTGCACTGGCTCAAACAGGGCGCGCGCCGCCTGCACCTGGTGGACCTGAACGGCGCCTTCGCCGGCAAGCCGGTCAACGAGGCCGCCATCAAGTCCATCGTCGCGGCCGTGCAGAACTACGCCGAAGAGAACGGCCTGGACGAGATCCCGGTCCAGCTGGGCGGCGGCATCCGCGACCTGGACACCATCGAACGCTACCTGGACGACGGCATCAGCTACGTCATCATCGGCACGGCCGCGGTCAAGAGCCCCGGCTTCCTGCACGACGCCTGCGGCGCCTTCCCGGGCCAGATCATCGTCGGCCTGGACGCCAAGGACGGCAAGGTCGCCACCGACGGCTGGTCCAAGCTGTCCGGCCACGAAGTGATCGACCTGGCCCAGAAGTTCGAGCAGTACGGCGTCGAATCGATCATCTACACCGACATCGGCCGCGACGGCATGATGGGCGGCGTGAACATCGAAGCGACCGTCAAGCTGGCCCAGGCCGTGAAGATCCCCGTGATCGCCTCCGGCGGCCTGCACAACCTGGCCGACGTGGAAGCGCTGTGCGCGGTCCAGGACGAGGGCATCGAAGGCGTGATCTGCGGCCGCTCGATCTACGAGGGCACGCTCAACCTGGCCGAGGCGCAGGCGCGCGCGGACCAACTGTCGGAATAACATGCTCGCCAAACGCATCATCCCCTGCCTGGACGTGACCGATGGCCGCGTGGTCAAGGGCGTCAACTTCACCGAGCTGCGCGACGCCGGCGACCCGGTCGAAATCGCCGCGCGCTACGACGAGCAGGGCGCGGACGAACTGACCTTCCTCGACATCACCGCCTCCTCCGACGGGCGCGACCTGATCCTGCACATCATCGAAGCGGTGGCCTCCAAGGTCTTCATTCCGCTGACGGTGGGCGGCGGGGTGCGCAAGGTGGAGGACGTGCGCCGCCTGCTCAACGCCGGCGCCGACAAGGTGTCCATGAACACCAGCGCCGTGACCAATCCGCAGCTGGTGTTCGACGCCTCGCAAAAGCACGGCGCCCAGTGCATCGTGGTGGCGATCGATGCCAAGCAGACCGCGCCCGGCAAGTGGGAGGTGTTCACCCACGGCGGGCGCACCGCCACCGGTCTCGATGCCGTGGCCTGGGCGCAGAAGATCGAGGCGCTCGGCGCCGGCGAGATCCTGCTCACCAGCATGGACCGCGACGGCACCCGCTCCGGCTTCGACCTGGGCCTGACGCGCGCCGTGTCGGACGCCGTCAACATCCCCGTGATCGCCTCCGGCGGGGTGGGCGGCCTGCAGGACCTGGCCGACGGCATCAAGCTGGGCCACGCGGACGCGGTGCTGGCTGCGTCGATTTTCCACTACGGGCAACACACGGTGCAGGAAGCCAAGCGCTTCCTCGCCGCGCAGGGCATCCCGATGCGGCTGGAGTGAACCATGGTGACCACCCCGAAATGGCTCAAGCGGATCAAGTGGGACGAACACGGCCTGGTGCCGGTGATCGCCCAGGAAGCCGCCAGCGGCGACGTGCTGATGTTCGCCTGGATGAACCGCGACGCGCTGGCGCGCACGGTGGAGACGGGCGAAGCGGTGTACTGGAGCCGCTCGCGCAAGAAGCTGTGGCATAAGGGCGAGGAGTCCGGCCACGTGCAGAAGGTGCTGGAAATGCGCCTGGACTGCGACGAGGACGTGATCCTCCTGAAGATCGAGCAGAAGGGCTCGATCGCCTGCCACACGGGACGCCATTCCTGCTTCTTCCACAAATTCGACGGCGCCGACTGGCAGCCGGTCGAACCGGTCCTGCAGGACCCGGAAACCATTTATACGAAACCGAAATGAGCGACACCCTCACCCGCCTGGCCGCCACCATCGAGTCGCGCAAGCCCGCCAACGGCGGCGACCCCGCCACCTCCTACGTCGCCAAGCTGTTCGCCAAGGGCGACGACACGATCCTGAAGAAGGTCGGCGAGGAAGCCACCGAGGCCGTGCTGGCGGCCAAGGACGCGCGCGTGTCCGGCGACGCCTCCAAGCTCGTGTACGAGACGGCCGACCTGTGGTTCCACTCGATCGTGATGCTGGCCCAGTTCGGCCTGACGCCGGCCCAGGTGCTGGCCGAGCTCGACCGGCGCGAAGGCGTGTCCGGCATCGCCGAGAAGGCCGCCCGGCCCGACTGATCAATCGAAAGGATACTCGTGGACAATTGCCTGTTCTGTAAGATCGCTTCCCGCCAGATTCCCGCCACGGTCGTGTACGAGGACGAGGAATTGATGGCGTTCAAGGACATCAACCCGGCCGCGCCCATACACTTGCTGGTCATCCCGAAAGCGCACATTTCCACCCTGTCCGACGTGGCCGACGAGCACACCGCCCTGCTCGGCCGCATGCTGGCCCTGGCGCCGCGTCTGGCGCGCGAGCACGGCTGCGACGTCAAGCTGGGCGAGGATGGACCGCAGGGCGGTTTCAAAACGCTCATCAATAGCGGTCCGGACGGCGGCCAGGAGGTCTACCATCTGCATTTGCACATGTATGGCGGCCCGCGTCCATGGCGCGGCCAGCGCTGATCGGGGTATACTGACCGCTTGGGTTCAAAGGAGATAGCAATGGGTTCCATGAGTATTTGGCACTGGCTGATCGTGCTGGTGGTGGTGATGCTGGTGTTCGGCACCAAAAAGCTGGGCAATATCGGCTCCGACCTCGGCAAGGCCGTCAAGGGCTTCAAGGACGGCGTGCGCGGCGAGGAAGACAAGCCGGGCCAGCCGGCCGCCCCGACCGCCCAGGTCACGGCCGACCAGTCCAAGACGATCGACGTCGAAGCGCGCGAAAAGTCCAAGCAGTAAGTTGTGATCGACCTCGGTCTTTCCAAGCTGGCCCTCATCGGCGTGGTCGCCCTGGTGGTGATCGGCCCTGAGCGCCTGCCCAAGGTGGCGCGCATGGCCGGCACCTTGTACGGGCGCGCCCAGCGCTACCTGGCCGAGGTCAAGTCCGAAGTCAGCCGCGAGATCGAGATGGAGGAGTTGCGCAACCTGCAGAAGGAAGTGCAGGAGCAGGCGCACAAGTTCCAGTCCGACGTCGAGAACAGCATCGCGCAGAACGTGGGCGAAGTGCAGGCCGCCTGGCATGATCGCCCGGCCGTCGAGCGCTCGCCCGCCACCCTGGGCGACCTGGAGCGCAAGGCGCGCGACTTCCGGCGCAAGAAGCTGGTGCGCACCTCCGCCGTTCCCGGTTGGTACAAGGCCCGCCATGGCGGCAAGGCGCACATCCTGTCCGGCGCCGCGCGGGTGCACAAGTTCCGCCCCGGCGCCTCGAGCAAGTCTTCCTTTTTCTGATGACGCAAGCACAAGCCGGCGAAGAGACCTTTATCTCCCACCTGATCGAGCTGCGCGACCGGCTGGTCAAGGCCTGCATCGGCATCGTCGTGATGTGTGTGGCGCTGCTGTTCTGGCCGGGTCCCGCCGCCATCTACGACCTGATCGCCCATCCCATGCTGGCGGCATTGCCGGCCGGCTCCAAGATGATCGCCACCGGCGTCTCGGCGCCCTTCTTCGTGCCGATGAAGATCACGCTGGTGCTGGCCCTGATCCTGTCGCTGCCCTGGGTGTTCTACCAGCTGTGGGCCTTCGTCGCGCCGGGGCTGTACGCGCACGAGAAGAAGCTGGTGCTGCCGCTGGTGATTTCGTCCTCCCTGCTGTTCATCGGCGGGGTGGCGTTCTGTTACTTCTTCGTGTTCGGGCGGGTGTTCCACTTCATCGCCGAATTCGCGCCCACCTCGATCGCCGTGATGCCGGACATCGAGAACTACCTCGACTTCGTGATGTCCCTGTGCCTGGCCTTCGGCGCCACCTTCGAGGTGCCGGTGGTGGTGGTGATCCTGGTGCGGATGGGGATCGTGAGCGTGGAAAAGCTGCGCGACGTGCGCCGTTACGTGATCGTCGGCGCCTTCGTGGTGGCGGCGGTGGTGACGCCGCCCGACGTCATGAGCCAGCTGTCGCTGGCCATTCCGATGTGGATGCTGTTCGAGCTGGGCCTGCTGGTGGCCCCCATGTTCGTGCGCGCCACCCAGGCCCCGGAATAAAATCGGGGACAGACCCGGTTTTCCGGGCAACTTGTTGCCCGCAAAACCGGGTCTGTCCCCGATTTTCTATTGCATCAGCTCGCGGATCATGCGCACAGGGGCGCTGCCGTAGCTTAAGAACTGCTCGTGGAATTCGCGCAGGTTGAAGCGCGTTCCCAACGCCTGCTTGCGCTGCTCGCGCAAGTCCATGATCTCGCTGTAGCCGCTGAAATAGCTGGTCAACTGCACGGAGCTCACCTGGGCCCGGTGCCACTTCTCCACCGCCTCGCGTTCCGTCTGGAAGGCCTGGCGCATGAGGAGGTCCTTGGCCTCGGCCTCGCGCATGCCCAGCACGTGCACGCTGTAGTCGAGGATGGTGTTGGTCACGCTGCGCAAATTCCACTTGCAGTACATCAGCCACATCTCCGGCGCGGCATTGCCATAGCCGTTCTCCATCATCATGCGCTCGCCATACACGGCCCAGCCTTCGACCATGGCGCCGTTGCCGAACAAGGCCTTCACGAGCGAGGGCGAGCGGTTGGCGTACACCAGCTGGGCGTAGTGGCCGGGAATCGCTTCGTGGATGTTCAGGATCTGCAGGATCCACTGGTTGTATTCGCGCAGGGTGCTTTCGGCCTGCTCGGGCGTGAGGCCGTCGAGCGGCGTGACGTTGTAGTAGGTGCGGTCCTGCGGGCGATAGGGGCCGGGCGCTTCGATGCTGGCGCCGGCCACGCCGCGCTCGTACTCGGGCGTCTCGCGCACCACCAGCGGCTTTTGCGGGTCCAGCGCGAGCAGCTGGTGCTCATTGACGAAGGCCTGCAGGCGCGGAATCTCGGCCCGGATCTCGGCGAAGAAGTCCTCGCGCCTGACGTGGTTGGCCGAGAGCTTGTCGATCACCATGCCGATCTTCTGGAAGCGGTCGGCCGGCTTGGCGACTTCGCCCATGGTCTTGGTCCACAGCTCGTCGGACAAGCCGTCCATGCGCGCCAGCAGCTCCTCGCGCGCGGCCAGGGCCTTGCGGTAGGTCTCTTCGGCGCTGCTGCCGGACTGGATGTCGGCCTTGAACTTCTGTTCGTACAGCTCGCGCCCGATGCGGAACGGACGGGCGTTGTTGGCCGCGACCTGGCGCTGGTCGAGCGCGGTCAGGAAGTCGACGTAGCCGTTGACGGCGGCGCGCGCGGCGGCCAGGCGCTCCTTGAACAGGGTCCGTTCGGCCGGCGTGAGCTGGGCCGCGTCGTGCACCGCCTTCTCCACGTCGTTCAGGACCGACAGGTTGCCCGGCGCCTGGCGGATCGCGAGCTGGGTGTGCTCGTGGGTCGGTCCGGCGATGCTGGCCTGGGCGGCCTGGTAGTAGGCCGGCACCTTGGCCAGCCGCTTGAGGATGGTGCGCAGGCGCTGCGGACGGCCGGCGTACTTGGTGTTGAGGATGAAGTCGAGCGGGGCGGCGATGCTGTAGCCGGACGGGTCCCATTCCCAGGACTTGAACTCGGTAAGATACCAGCGGTCGGACTCGAGCTTGTTTTGCAGCAGGGCGAGGTCGGTGCGCTGGCGGGTCGAGAGGTCCTTGGCGTTGAGGGCGCCGAACTTGCCGCGCCATTCGTCGATGAAGGCCAGCATGGCGCCGCGGTAGGCGGCGTCGGGCACGGTCATGCTGGCGGCGGTGTCGAACTTGCCGGCCAGGATGGCGTCCTCGGGATCGATGCGCCACAGGGCGTTCAGGAACTGGATGGTCAGGGCGTCGAAGGCCTTGTCCTGGCGCCGTTCGGCCACCACGGGCGCGGGCGCCGGTTTGGCGGTCTTGGGCGCGGCCACCGTCTTGGTCTTGGCCGGTTTGGCGGCTTTCGCGTGCTTCTTCGGCTTGGCCTGCGCGGGCGCAAGCGCGAAGCTCGCGAGCAGCAGGGCCAGCGCAATCCGGTTTTTCGTCATGCGGTCGGTCCTCTTCCTGGTACGGCGGGGCGTCAGATTAGCATCAATCGAGCAGCTTGAGGGTTCTTGTTACAAACGGCAGCATCCGGCTGTCCCTGGCCTCGGACAGCTGCGCGTGCAGCGCCAGCAGCAGCGCGTTGAGGTTGTGGCGCATGGCCAGCGTGGCCTGCGACGCCAGCGGCTGGCCGGCCACCCGCGCGGCCAGGCCGCTAAACCAGGCGTCCCAGTCGGCGGCCGTCAGCGTGTCGCGCCGCGCCAGCCAGAATATGGGCGCCGCCAGGCGTGCGCCTTCGCCATAGATATAGAAGTGCTGCGCGGGCGTGGCCTGGGCGCCGACGGCGGACAGGATGGCCAGCTGCTGCGTGCGGTCCAGGGCCGGGTTCAGCGCCAGCTGCAGCATCAGGTCCGCGCCGTGCGCCACGCCGTGGCGCCAGCCGTCCTTCTCGTCGAAGCCGCGGTAGTCGCGCACGCCCGCCAGATAGGCGGCGCCGGCGGCGAGCAGTTCCTGGCGCTGGGCCGGCGTGAGGAAGGGCTGGCGGCGGTCGATGCGCGCCACTTCGGCCAGGCCGAGCGCGGCGAAGGGGCGCGCCACGCCGTGCGGGTCGGGCGCGCCCAGGCGCGCCAGCAGCGTGGTGCGGATCGCCTCGACCTCGGCCGCCGGCACGGCGCCGGCGCGCATCCGCTCCTGCAAGGTGGTGAAGGCCAGCCCGTCGCGCAGATGCGGATCGGGTGCGGCCAGGCAGTCGAGCAGATCGGCGGTGGTCGGCGTGCCGGCCGGCGGGCACGCGGCCCAGGCGGTGGGCAGGCACAGGGCGGCCAGCAGGACGAGTCGGCGCATTGGGTTAGCTCCGTTGGTTGGGGTCGAGCATGCGCAGCATGTCGGCCGGGGTCAGGCGGGCGGCCAGGTCGCTCCCTTCGAGCAGGCTGTCGGCCAGGTCGCGCTTGCGCTGGTGGAGCTCGACGATGCCTTCCTCGATGGTGTGGCGGGTCACCAGGCGGTAGATTGTCACCGGGCGGCGCTGGCCGAGGCGGTGCGCGCGGTCCGAGGCCTGGTCTTCCACGGCGGGATTCCACCACGGGTCCATGTGGACCACGTAGTCGGCCGCCGTCAGGTTGATGCCGACCCCGCCCGCCTTCAGGCTGATGAGGAAAACGTCGCCGTCTCCGGCCTGGAAGGCGTCCACGCTGCGCTGGCGCTCGGCCATCGGAGTGGAGCCGTCCAGGTACTGGTAACGGATGCCCACCTGATCGAGGTGGCGCCGGATCAGGGTCAGGTGATCGACGAACTGGCTGAACACGAGCACCTTGTGGCGGTTCTCCAGCAGCTCGCCCAGCAGGCGGGCGAACACGGTCAGCTTGCTGCTGGCGATGCCGGCGCCGGGCGCGACCAGCTCGGGGTTGCAGCAGGCGCGGCGCAGGCGGGTCATTTCGGCCAGGATCTGGATCGCGGCCTGGCGCTCGGGCGCTTCCAGGGCGGCGATGCGGTCGAGGGTGGCGCGGCGCAGGCTCTCGTACAGGGCGCTCTCTTCTTCCGTCAGGTCGACCGGCAGGACGATCTCGGTGCGGGCCGGCAGTTCGGCCAGCACCTGGGCCTTCGTACGGCGCAGGATGAAGGGGCCGATCAGGCGGCGCAGGCGACTGCGCGCTTCCGATTCGGCGCGCCGGTTCTGGGCCTTCTCGATCGGGCCGGCGAAGCGCAGGTTGAACTGGTCGCTGGTGCCGAGCAGCCCGGGATTGAGGAAGCGGAACAGGTTCCACAGCTCGCCCAGGTGGTTCTCCAGCGGGGTGCCGGTGGCGGCGATGCGAAAGTCCGCCTGCAGCGCCATCACGGCGCGCGAGCGCTTGGTGGCGGTGTTCTTGATGGCCTGGGCTTCGTCCAGCACCACCGTGGTCCAGCGCTTGGCGGCGAAGCGCGCCGCCTCCTGCTGCAGCAGTCCGTAGCTGGCGATGACGAGATCGAAGGGGCCGGCGGCGTCCAGCATGGCCTGGCGGTCGCCCGGCCCGAACAGGCGCAGGTTCAGGGTGGGGGCGAAGCGCGCCGCTTCCGCTTCCCAGTTCAGGCACACGGAGGTCGGGGCCACCACCAGGGTCGGCCCCTGCGGCGCGCGCAGGAGGATGGCGGCCAGGGCCTGCACGGTCTTCCCGAGACCCATGTCGTCCGCGAGACAGGCGCCGACGCCCAGGTGCGCCAGGCGGGCCAGCCATTCGAAGCCGGCGCGCTGGTAGTCGCGCAGCTCGGCCTGCAAGGTGGCGGGGACGGCCGGCTGGTAGTCCTCGGCCGCGCGCATGCGTTCGAGCTGGGCTTGCCAGGCGGCGTCGGCCTGCACCTCGGCGCCGGCCGCCGCTTCCGCCAGCGCGAAGCCGGCCAGCCGGTGCACGCGCAGTCCCTGGTCCGCCGCGTCGCCGTAGGAAGCCAGCTCCTGCAGGCGGCGCTGCAGCTCCTGGCTGAGGGCGAGGTAGTGGCCGTCCGCCAGTTCGATGAAGCGGCCGCGCGCGCTTTTCAGGGCCTCGAGCAGGCTGCGCAGGTCGAGCACGCGCTGTTCGTCGATGGCCAGTTCGCCGTCCACCGCGAACCAGTCGCGCTCGCTGCGGATGGAAAGGCGCAGGGCCGGTTCCTTGCTGCGCTGGAGGACGCGGAAGCGTTCGCCCTCGGGCCAGGCCACCACCACCCGCGCCGGGTCGAGCCGCTGGAGGGAGTCGACCAGCTCCAGGCACAGGGCGGGCTGGCCGAGCAGCCATTCGCCGTGCTCGCATTCGGCCTGTTCCAGCACCGCGCACTGCGCGCCCAGATCGCGCTCGGCCGCGCGTTCGGCATCGAGGTCGCGGCGGGCTTCGACCCGCGCGCCGTTCAGGTCCGCGAGCACGCTCTCGGCGCCGCTGCCGGGTGCATAGTAGGCGCCGGCGTCCGGCAGCGGGCGCACCAGCACCTGCAGGCGCAGGCCCTGCTGGTAAGGGCGCAGGTGCAGGTGCAGGCGCGGGTCGGCCGCGACGCGTTCGATGTCGGCGGCGCTCGAACCGATGTCCGACTGCACCGTGACCATGGACGCCACCGCGCCGATCGCGCGCAGCACCTGGCGCTCGGCGTGGCGCGGAACGGTGAGGCCGGCCCCGACGATGGCGCCGATGCGGCGGTGCTCCTCGCCGATGCGCACCACGCGCAGGCGGTTGGGCGTCTCGCGCGTGACGCAGACGTCCGCGCCGCCCTCGGGCACGGGCGGCTGCAGGCGGAGGCTCACGTTGCCGCCTTCCGCCCGCACCAGCAATTCCGGTTCGCCCGGCAGCAGCTCGACCCGGGTGCCGGGACTGTCCATCCAGAACAGCAGGGGGTGGCCGACCAGGGCGGCGACAGCCTGGCCGATCTCGACCTCGTAGCGCGGGCCGCTGCTGCCGTAGTACTTGAAGGCGCGGATGGCGGCGGCCACGTTCAGGTCCTGGGCGCTGGCGCAGTCGAGCTGCGCGCCGTCCTCGGCCAGGCGCTTGAGCGCGAGCGCGCGCCCGCGGCTCCAGCCGCCCTGCGCGTCGCGTTTCTGCTCGCGCGGCTCGAGTTCCTGCACGCCGTAGTGCGGGTCGTAGCGCAGCAGCCAGACCAGGCGCGACTCGCGCACCACTTCCTGTTCCACCGGCGGCTGCAGGTTGATCAGCGCGTTGAGCTGGCGCTCCCACGCCTCCTCGCGCTCGAACCACAGGACCAGGTCCTCGAAGCGGTGGCGCTGGCGCAGGGCGATGGCGCGGCGCTCGATGCCGACCGCGCCCAGCCGGCCCAGCACCGAGCCGAGCTGGGCGGCGACGAAGTCGAAGCCGGCCTGCGCGGCTTCCTCGAACATTCCCTCCAGCAGGGCGCGGCGCTGGGCCAGCTGGGGCAGCGCGAGCCAGTCGTGCAGCAGGGCGCGGAACATCACGGGCTGCAGCTCGCCCTCCCAGTTGCGCGAGGGGAGGACCGCGGCGTCGGCCAGGCCGGCGCGGATCTGGCGCAACAGGCTCAGTTGCTGGTAGACGGGCGTGTCGGGGCTGTGCACGACGCGGGTGGCCAGGTCGAGGTAGGCGTCGGCCTGTTTGTGGTGTGTCGGGTCGCCGCTACGCAGCAGGGCCAGGGCGTACAGGTGCCCGCCGATGCCGGGGAACAGGGCGCGGCGCTTGCCGGTGTCCTTGCGCAGGCGCTTCAGCGCACGCTCCAGGTCATCCAGCGCGTCCGCGCCGGCGCCGCGCAGCAGGTCCACGACGCCGCGGTAGAAGGGCACCAGCGGGTCGTCCAGGTCCGCCAGCAGCGCCAGCAGGTCGGACAGGCGGCCGCACAGGATCAGGTGCTCGGCCAAGGCCAGGCGCAGATTGACCGAGGGGGCGCCGCGCGCGACGTGGCCTTCGGCGTAGGCGCGCAGGGCCGGGGCGGCTGGCGGCTCGCGCTGCACCTGGGACAGCAGGACCGTCAGCACTTCGTCCTGCAGCAGGGGGTGGATGCGTTCGAACAGCGCCGGTTCGAAGGGGCGTGCGGCGGCGTCCACCAGCGGGTGCAGGTAGGCCGCTTCGTGGCAGGCCATGCAGGCGGCCAGCAGCGGCATGACGCGCGCCGGTTCCGCGCCGGACAGCAGTGCGATGCGCAGCAGGGCCACACCCTGGCGGTAGCTGCGCAGGACGATGAAGCCGTCCCAGTTGCGGCGCAGGGGATTGGCTTCCTCGTAGGCGCGGCACAGGGAGGGGAAGGCGCCGCCCTCGAAGGCGCCGCGCAGGGCGGGCCAGACGGCGGCGGGCGCGGCGACATAGCCGCGCTGGGGCAGTTCGGCGACGTGGCCGCGCTCGCGCAGGGAAGCCAGGCGGCGCGCGATTTCCGTTTCGTCGTCCGGCAGGCCGGCGCGGGCCAGGTGGTCCTGCAGGCGCGCGCGGCCCATCGGCTCGCCGGCCAGGGCCAGCAGGGCCACGATCGCGTGGTCCGTCATTGCTCCGCGGGGAAGTTGTCGATGGCGACCCGGGCCGGCCCGCTGGCCAGGCCCGCCAGGCGCAGGTAGAAGTCCAGCTCCGCTTCCAGCGTGGCGACGATGCTCTCGGCCTTGCGGAAGCCATGGCCCTCGCCCGCCAGCGTCAGGTAGGCCACCGGCACGCCGTTGGCGCGCAAGGCCTGCACCATCACTTCCGACTGCTGGGGCGGCACCACCTTGTCGTCCAGGCCCTGGAAGAAGATCATGGGCCGCGTCAGGTGCTCGGCGTGGTGGATCGGGGAGCGCAGCAGGTACAGCGCGTCCGCCTCCGGCGGCGGGGCGATCAGGTAGTGGTTGTAGCGCGACTCGAACTTGTGCGAGTCCGCGTCCAGGCCCTTGAGGTCGGACACGCCGTAGTAGCTGGCGCCCATCTTGAACACGTCGTGGAAGGCGAGCGCGCACAGGGTGGTGAAGCCGCCCGCGCTGCCGCCGCGGATGATGAGGCGCTCGGGGTCGACCAGGCCGCGCGCGGCCAGGTGGCGCGCGCCGGCCACGCAGTCCTCCACGTCGGCCACGCCCCACTGGCCTTGCAGCGCGTCGCGGTAGGCGCGGCCGAAGCCGGTGCTGCCGCGGTAGTTCACGTCCAGCACGGCGAAACCGCGGCTGGTCCAGAACTGGGTGGCCAGCTTGAGCGTGTTGCTGGCCATGCCGGTGGGGCCGCCGTGGATGATGACGATCAGCGGCGGCTTGCCTGCCGGCGCGAAGTCGGCGTTGGCGGGCGGGTAGAAGAAGGCGTGGGCGAGCGCGCTGCCGCCGGCCCCGGTCGGATAGGTCAGGCGCGAGGGGACCGAGAGGTAGCCCGCCGGCGGCAGTGCGGCGATGGAGCGTTCCAGCACGGTGCGCGCGCCGCTGGCCAGGTCGATGCTGGCCACCTCGAGCGCGATGGTGGGCGCGCCGGCCAGCAGCACCACTTCGCGCGCGGTCACGCGCAGCTCGCGGATCTCTTCGTAGGGGTTGGGGATGGCCGAGAGCTTGCCGCCGGACAGGCGGGCCAGGCGGCTGGTGCCGTTCTCGATGTAGGTGCAGACGATGTCGCCGTCCGGCAGGAAGCCGTACATCGACACGCCGAACACCCAGTGCGGCACGGCGAATTCCGCGGTGCGCTGGCACACCGGGTCGACCTGCCCGCCGTGCAGGCGATACAGGTTCCACCAGCCGCTGCGGTCGGAGACGAAGTGCAGCACGCCGGCGGGCGACCATTCGGGCTGGCAGATCGATTCGTCGGGGCCGCCGGCGATGCGGCGCGGGTTGGCCAAGGCGCCGTCGGCCGCGACCTCCGCCAGCCACAGTTCGGTGCCCTGCCAGGGCATGCGCGGCAGGTCCCAGCACAGCCAGGCCAGGCGGGTGCCGTCCGGCGACAGGCGCGGGGCGGCGTAGAAGTCGTGGCCCTCGGCCAGGGTCCGCACGGCGCCGCTGGCCAGGTCCACCGCGCCGATGGTGTTGACCGGGTAGCCGCCGGCGGCGTGGTCTTCGCACACGCTCACCAGGCGCGCGCGCGGCGCGTCGTGCACGAAATCGGCACAGCGCAGGCCTTCGCGGCCGGCCACGCGGCGCGGTGCGTCGTCGCCGCTCTGTTCGTACAAGGCGTTGTCGGCGAAGTGGGAGAACCAGACGGTCTGGCCGGCGGCGCAGTAGGCGCCGCCGCCGTATTCGTGAACCCGGCTGCGCACGTTGAACGGGGCGGCGGTCAGCTCGCGCACGGCGCCGGCGTGGCGGCGCAGCAGGGTGGTGCGCCCGCCCTCGCTGGCGCGGCCGGCCAGCCACAGGATGTCGCCGCCCGCCACCGCCAGCTGCGACAGCGGGGTGGCGCCGGCCGCGACGACGGCGGCGGTGATCGGAGAGGTCCAGGTGCCGCAGGGGGCGGCTTGCTTGGTGGCTGACATGAGGAACGGGGCGGGGCGTTGATCCGGATGGCGCATCATAGAACATCGTGCGGCGGGATGCGATAATACCCGCTTTACCCGCATACGTTTGCCACCTTGTCCGCCATGCCACAATTCGCCCCGCTCCAGAACGACACCTTCCTGCGCGCGCTGCTGCGCCAGCCGACGGACTACACGCCGGTGTGGCTGATGCGCCAGGCCGGCCGCTACCTGCCGGAGTACCGCGCCACGCGCGCGCGCGCCGGTTCGTTCATGGGGCTGGCGACCAATCCGGACTACGCCACCGAGGTGACCTTGCAGCCGGTCGACCGCTTTCCGCTGGATGCGGCGATCCTGTTCTCCGACATCCTGACGGTGCCGGACGCGATGGGCCTGGGCCTGTATTTTTCGGACGGCGAAGGCCCGCGCTTCGAGCGCACCGTGCGCAGCGAAGACGAGGTGGCGGCCCTGCGCGCGCCCGAGCTGGACAAGCTCGACTACGTGTTCCGCGCCGTCACCCAGATCCGCGGCGCGCTCAACGGCCGGGTGCCGCTGATCGGTTTTTCCGGCAGCCCCTGGACCCTGGCCTGCTACATGGTGGAAGGCGGCGGCTCGCGCGAGTTCCACACCATCAAGAAGATGCTGTACAGCCGCCCGGACCTGATGCACCGCATCCTGGCCGTGAACGCGGAGGCGGTGGCGGCCTACCTGAACGCCCAGATCGAGGCCGGGGCCCAGGCCGTGATGATCTTCGATTCCTGGGGCGGCGCCCTGGCCGACGGGGCCTACCAGGAGTTTTCGCTGGCCTACATGCGCCAGGTGGTGGCCAAGCTCAAGCGCGAGCACGACGGGGTGCGCATTCCCTCCATCCTGTTCACCAAGGGCGGCGGGCTGTGGCTGGAGGAGGCCGCGCAAAGCGGCGCCGACGCGCTCGGCCTGGACTGGACCGTGAACCTGGGCCGCGCCCGGGCCCAGGTCGGCGACCGGGTGGCGCTGCAGGGCAACCTCGATCCGGCCATCCTGTTCGCGGCGCCGGAGCAGATCCGGGCCGAGGTGGAGCGCTCCTTGACGGCCTACGGCAAGCCGGCCGCCGGCCACGGCCACGTGTTCAACCTGGGGCATGGTATTTCGCAGTTCACCCCGCCCGAATCGGTGGCGGCGATGGTGGAGGCGGTGCACAGTTTCAGCCGCGCGCAGCGCGCCAATTGAGTCGGCGCGCTGCGTACTTATTCACACTTGTGCCCGAGCGAAGAATAGATTGATATCTTCGAGAAACACTTGTTGGAGTCCGCGCCAAGCCATTGATTTTGTTGGTTTTATTTTTCTTGATTTGAAGCACATCTGCTGATAGGAAAATTCTTCCCAGAGGGAAGCTCCCTCTGGGCCGGCATTCTCCACAAAGTTATCCACAGAAAATGTGGACAAAACCAAAAAGCGCTTTCAGGACATTGGTTTAGAGGATTTCTTCAAGTATTACCTGAGGTTCATGCTGCACTGCGGCAGTCAATTTTGCATGCACTTATGCACAATGCGTGCGATGACGCACACAAGGCTTGTTGTTGATACAAGGCCGTGCTAAGTGACTGATTTTTCGGGTTTCCCGCGGCCCGCTTGATGAGCCTTGCACGCAAGTGTTGATTTTCCGCAAGTCATTTGACTCCAGGGAAATTCCTTGTCCACAAAGTTTTCCACATGCCCGTCTGCTATTTGCACATCGCCCTCGACACCCCGCTCGACAGTCTGTTCGACTATCGCTGGGCCCATGAGGGGGAGCCGCCGCGCGCGGGGCAGCTGGCGCTGGTGCCGTTCGGGCGGCGCGAGGTGGTCGGGCTCATCGTCGAGGTGCGCGCGCATACCGAGCTGGCCCCCGAAAAACTGAAGGACGCCCTGGCCGTGCGCAGCCAGCTCGGCCCCCTGTCCGGACCCTGGCTGGCGCTGGCCGGGTTCGCGGCCGACTACTACCAGCGCCCGCTGGGCGAGGTCGCCCTGCCGGCCCTGCCGCGCAACCTGCGCCTGGAAAGCACGGTCAACCTGGACCGCGCCGGCAAGAAGCTGGCCAAGCTGGAGGCCGCCGCCGACGTGGCGCCGGTGGCCGCGCCGGCCCTCAACCCGGCCCAGCAGGCCGCCGCCGACGCGCTCGGCGCGGCGACCGGCTTCGCGCCCCATCTCCTGTACGGCGTGACCGGCAGCGGCAAGACCGAGGTCTACCTGCAGGCCTGCGCCCAGGTGCTGGCGCGCGATCCGGAGGCCCAGATCCTGATCCTGGTGCCCGAGATCAATCTGACGCCCCAGCTGGAAGGGAATATCCGCGGCCGCTTTCCGGGCCTGATGCTGGCCACCTTGCACAGCAGCCTGTCCGAGGGCGAGCGCATGTTCAACTGGCTGGCCGCGCACACGGGCCGCGCGCGCATCGTGCTGGGCACGCGTTTGGCGATCCTGGCTTCGCTGCCGGCCCTGAAGCTAATCGTGATCGACGAGGAGCACGACCCTTCGTACAAGCAGCAGGAAGGCCTGCGCTATTCGGCGCGCGACCTGGCGGTGTGGCGCGCGCGCCAGCTGGCCATCCCGATCGTGCTGGGTTCGGCCACGCCTTCGCTCGAGACCTGGCAGCACGCGAGCTCGGGCCGCTACCGCAAGCTGGAACTGCGCGAGCGCGCCGTGCGCGACGCGGTGCTGCCGCGCGTGCGTCTGCTGGACATGGAGCGCGACCGGCCGCGCGACGGGCTCACCTCCCAGCTGGTGGCGGCGCTCAAGCAGCGCCTCGAGCGCGGCGAGCAGTCGCTCCTGTTCCTGAACCGGCGCGGTTACGCGCCCGTGCTCTGCTGCGATGCCTGCGGCTGGATCAGCAACTGCACCCGCTGCACCTCCTTCATGGTGCTGCACAAGCCCGAGCACCGGCTGCGCTGCCACCATTGCAGCCTGGAGCTGCGTATCCCGCGCGCCTGCCCCACCTGCGGCAATGTCGACCTGCAGCCGCTCGGACGTGGCACCCAGCGCATCGAGGAGCATCTGCAGGAGATGTTCCCCGCCGCGCGCATCCTGCGCATCGACGCCGACTCCACCCGCCGCAAGGGCAGCGCACAGGCGGCGTTCGACACCGTGCACCGGGGCGAGGTGGACATCCTGGTCGGCACCCAGATGGTCGCCAAGGGCCACGACTTCAAGCGCCTGACCCTGGTCGGCATCATGAACCCGGACACGGCGCTGTTCTCGCAGGACTACCGCGCCAGCGAGCGCCTGTTCGCGCAGCTGATGCAGGTGGCCGGGCGGGCCGGGCGCGCGGGCGGCAACCACAGCGAGGTCCTGATCCAGACCCGCTACGCCCAGCATCCCTTGTATGCGGCCGTGATGAAGCACGACTACGACCGCTTCGCCTCCAGCCTCCTGGCGGAGCGGCGCGCGGCGGCCCTGCCGCCCTTCATGTACCAGGCCATGCTGCGCGCGGAGGCGAAGGAAGTGGCGCTGGCGCTGGAGTTCCTGGAAGGGGCGCGCACGCTGGTCGAGCATGAGGGGATCACGATCAACGATCCGATCCCCATGACCATGACCCGGGTGCACAACGTGGAGCGCGCGCAGTTGCTGGTCGAATCGGCCTCGCGCCCGGCGCTGCAAGGCTTCCTCAAGCAGTGGGTGGCGGCGCTGCGGGCGCAGAAGGCGCGCGTGAAGTGGTCGCTCGAAGTCGACCCCGTCGACATCTGAGGGTCAGGTCGCCCATTGCACCATGAGCTCGCTTCAAAGCGAGCTCATGGTGCAATGGGCGACCTGACCCTCACTCGTGACCCTCATTCGTTGAAGTCGTCGCGGTAGTTCTGGTTGGGGAATTCCGGCTGCTCCTTGGGCCGATGCGGCAGCGGGAAGCCGTGCCTGGCAGTCCAGGCGCGGATGTCGGGGATGACGCCGGGCCGCTCGCCGGCGGGGCACTCGTACAGGCACAGCCAGGTCGCGCCGTGCTGCCCGATCACCGGCTTGGGCGGATCGCGAAAGCGCGACCAGCCGACTACCCGACCGACGAAATTGCCGTCGTCTGTATAGGTAGTAGTGTCAATGTACGGCCGATCCCGCTGATAGAGTTGTGCAGTCCACTCGCGACAGCCGACGTCGCCGAATTCCTCGAACCCCTTGGTCCAGTTGTCGCCATAGCGGAGGTCGTCCAGGATGTCGCATACGGCGGGCGAGAAGTAGATGTCGCCAGGTACTCCCTGCGCCCACCAGGCGATCGTGTATTGCGTCTTGTGTTCGGACTTCGGCACCAGGCTGATCGCGTTGAAGGACGTGCGCTTGGCTACGAAATTGTTGAGATGCTTGGGGGCCAGGACGTGGCCATCGCGGGCGAATTCGAACGCCGCGATGGCGACCGTGCGGTTTCCTTGAGTGCTGAGAACGCTGGTGGGCTGCAGCAGCGCCATTCCATCCAGGGATCGAACGCCGGCATTGTTGGCGTTGACCCTGGCATTCAACTTGGCGGCGTAGTCCGCCTCCACCTTGAAGTCATTGCCTGGCTCGATGACGACAATGTATCTAATCGCCCACGGCTGCCCGGAAAGCGCCGCCGCCAATAGTACGCCGTTCAGGAGTGTTGTCATGGCAGGATGCGCGGTTCCGCGACCGTGATGTGCAGGTGGTTGTTGTGAATTTTTTCGTTCCCAGTCAATTGTGCGTTGAGCGTGGCGGCGACGGCATCCCTGGTGTTCGGCTCCATATACCAAGGATCGAAGGTTTGGCTTACATGGGGATTCTTGTCGAGGCGTTCTCGCAAATTGTGGATTAGCGCTGGCTCATCGCTCGCCAGTGTCTCCGACCACGCATTCTTCCGCCTTACCATGTCGGGCATTGATTGCTTCACACGGCCGATGGCTGAAGCAAACAATGTGTGTAGCTTCGCCAGCAAGCCGGGATCCTTGACTACTTTGATTGCCCTCCTGGTGTTGTCAGCCTCTTTTTGCGCAGCGTTCAGCTCCCGGTTGGCGTGCGCAAATTCGGCATACAGTGCGGCTTCCTTGGCACTCACGTTGTTTCCGCCCGATTTATCCTTAATGAGGGAGGCCCGGTTGAGTGCCAGCTTCGTCGTTGCGGTCTCGATGTAGTTCACGTCCAGCCCCAGCCCGGCGCGGTGGGCGATGGAGCCGAGCATGGGGCGCCAGGCGGAGGTGATGGCGACGTCGTGGATGCCGACGGCGCGGCACTCCATGATCAGGGCGGCAAAAGCGCCCGGATGGGTGCGCGGGATGATCCCCGTTTGGAGCGGACAGTGGGTCGTGTTGGCGCGCACGTTGTCCGTCATCTCATCACGAAAGCGCAGGCGCAGGCGATGGCTTGGGAAAGTGATGGTCAGCTCGGCGCCGGGCAGCCCGCTGTAGATGACATGGATGGCTTCGCGCACGATGGCGGGCGTCTCGGCCGGCAGCAGGGCGTCCGCTTCCGCCGGCGTGTACAGGTGCGAAATCGCCATCCAGGTGTCGCCGGTGAGGACCGCGCTGTATTTGTCCACGGGCTTGCGCGGTCCGGATAGCGTGGCCGGCACGCCGAGCACGGGCCGTTGTTCGTTCGCGCCGCGCCCGGGCCGTTCGATGACATTCACTTCGACGTCGTGGGCGCCGGCCTGCAGCGCGTACACGGGACAGGTGCGGTAGCAGGCGTCGCTGTTGAGGAAGAGCTCGATCCGCGTGCCGGGATCGACGGCAAGCGCGAACTGGCGGCTTTCGCGGTCGAGGAGCCGCGGTCCATGGTCGAACGGGCGCGGGAGGCAGCCGTTAAGCGTGTAGACGTAGGGGATGGCCAGATCCTTGCTGGTGGCACGGGTGTCGAACGTGTAGAGCACCCTGCATTTGCCGCTGACCGGCACGTCGACCACCGTGCCGGCTTTCGACAGGGTGCAGCTGGCGGCGGGGGCGTTCATGCGTCGCCCCAGTGCAGGTGGACCGTGGCGGGGTCGTGGCCGGTCACGCGCTGGGTATAGCCGTCGGTGTCGGTGACGCCGCGCAGCGTCGAACCATCGGGCAGCTCGATGCGATACGGCAGGCCGGCCAGCGGCGTGCCGCTTGCCTCGTCGATGGCGCGAAAGGCTCCCGCGTGCCCGGCTGCGGATGCGGTGGCGGGGGCCGCCGCCGGCCCCTCATCCTGGCCGTCATCGACCTCCATGAAGCCGCGCGTCGTGGTGGCGATCAGCTTGGCGCCGCAGGCGGTGCTCATGCCTTCGAGTGCTGCCTCGGAGCCGAAGAAGCTCGCAAAGCTGGTGCCTTCACGGATGGGAAAATTCCCCTTGCATTGGGGGCACCAGGTCTGGTGGCCCTTCCGGGCGATGGCCCGCCCTTTCACGCTTGCCCTCGGGTCGCCTTCGAGCACCTTGCCGCCGTGGGTCGTGGGGTCGCCCACGCAGATCACCGCGCGCCTTGTCATGCCGCCTCCCTGTTGTTTGAGGGAAAGGCTCTACTCTAGGCAGGGGCGGCGGATCAGATTTGCGGCGGCACAAGGAGGCGGCGCGCGGCCGCGACGATCTGCTCGGTCAGCGCGTGCAGGAAGGGGGTGTCGACGTTCCAGGCGCGCCACACCAGGGCGAGGTCGAGCGTGTGGCCGGGCAGCAGGTCGGCCAGGGCGCCGTGGGCCAGGGCCGCGCGCACGGCCGGTTCCGGCTGCAGGCCGTAGGCCACGCCGGCGTGAATGGCGTCGAGCGCGCCCGTCAGGCTGTGGTGGGGAAAGGCGCCTTCCAGAGCCAGGTGCTGGGCCAGGAAGCGCGCCAGCAGGCGCGGGTCGCGCTGGGCGGCGGGCGCCAGGCGCACGGCGTCGGCGGAAAAGCCGTCGCCGAACCAGTGGCGCGCAAAAGCAGGCGTGGCCACACACACGTAGCGCAGGGTGCCGAGGGCGGTGCTGCTGGTGCCGTGAGCACCGTCGCGCCCACCCGCGTCGGCCGCCGCCACGCAACCGAAGGCGGCGCCGTCGTGCACTAGACGCAGGGCCTGGTCGGAGTCCGCCGTCAGCACCTCGAGCTGGCAGCGCGGCGGGGACAGGAGCGGCGGCAAGGCCTGGCCGAACCAGGTGGCGAGGCTGTCGGCGTCGGTGGCCAGCGTGACGTTCGGCAGGCTGGCGTCGCGCCCGAGATCGATGTCGAGCGCTGCCTCCATCATGCGCACCTGGCGGTAATGGGCCACCAGGCGCTGGCCCAGGCCGGTCGGCGCGGCCGGCGTCCCGCGCACCACCAGCAGGCGGCCGGTGGCGTCCTCCAGGGCGCGGATCCGTTGCGACACGGCCGACTGGCTGATGCCCAGCACGAGGGCGGCCTTGTCGAAACTGCCTTCGGCCACGACGGCGTCCAGCGCGGCCAGCGCGCGGTAGTCCAACTGCGGTGATGGGCTCATAAGCGGGACTGATCGGTGATGGAAATTATTAGCAATCTTAATCCGGAAATCGTTTGCGCTGTTGCCGCACGGAATTGAATCGTGCACATGTGGCATCTCAGCGTCAATTAGAGGAGGTAGTCGATGACGAACCGATAAGCTTGTGTGAGAATGTGCGACTTTTGAGTCGTCCAACTTCCACGCGGAGGCGCGCATGCAGGAGTTGCAGGTAGACGTGGCCGTGCTCGGCACCGGGACCGCTGGTCTCGGCGCGTATCGGGCTGCGCGCGCCCAGCACAAGCGCGTGGTGACGATCGAGGGCGGGCCCTACGGCACCACCTGCGCCCGCGTCGGCTGCATGCCGAGCAAGCTTCTGATTGCCGCCGCCGAGGCGGCCCACGGCGTGCGCCATGCGGCCGGTTTCGGGGTGCATGCGGAGCGCGTGCGCATCGACGGCGTGGCCGTGATGGAGCGCGTGCGGCGCGAGCGCGACCGCTTCGTCGGCTTCGTGCTGGAAGGGGTGGACGCGATCGCCGCCTCCGACAAACTGCGCGGCCACGCGCGCTTCGTCGGCCCGCACACCCTGCAGGTGGGCGACCAGGCGCTGGTGCACGCGCGCAGCGTCGTCATCGCCACCGGCTCGCGGCCCCAGATTCCCCCCGTCCTGCAGAACGTCGGCCCGAACGTGATCGTCAACGACGACGTGTTCGAGTGGACCGACCTGCCGCATTCGGTGGCGGTCATCGGCAGCGGCGTGATCGGCCTGGAACTCGGCCAGGCCCTGCACCGCCTGGGCGTGCGCGTGGCCGTGTTCGCGCGCGGGGCCAGCCTCGCCAACCTGACCGACCCGGAAGTGCTGCGCGTGGCCGCCGGCGTGCTGGGCGACGAACTCGATCTGCGTTTCCAGACCACCGTGACCGGCGCGCGCCAGGACGGCGAGGAAGTGGAGCTCGTCACACGCGGCCCCGACGGCGCCGCGCGCACCGAGCGTTTCCAGTACGTGCTGTGCGCCGCCGGCCGCACGCCCAACGTGGACGGCATCGGCCTCGAACACACGGGCGTGGAACGCGACGCGCGCGGCATTCCCCGCTTCGACCCGCGCACCATGCAGTGCGGGACCAGCCACCTGTTCATCGCCGGCGACGCCAACGCCGAGCGCCCCCTGCTGCCGGAGGCGGCCGACCATGGACGCATCGCGGGCGACAACGCCGCGCGCTATCCGGACGTGCGTCCCGGCCACCGGCGCGCGCCGCTGGCGATCGTGTTCAGCGATCCGAACATCGCCGTCCTCGGCCACAGCTACCGCGAGCTGTGCCGGCCGGGCGCGGCCCGCTTCGCCGTCGGCAGCGTGTCGTTCGCCAACCAGGGCCGCAGCCGCGTGATGCTGCAGCACCGCGGCCTGCTGCGCGTGTACGGCGAATACGGCACCGGACGCTTTCTCGGCGCGGAGCTCATCGCCCCGCGCGGCGAGCATCTGGCGCATCTGCTGGCCTGGGCCTACCAGGCGCGTCTGACCGTGGACGCGATGTTGGACATGCCGTTTTACCACCCGGTCGTCGAGGAGGGCGTGCGTACCGCGTTGCGCGACCTCGCGGCCGCGATAGAAAAAGGGGCCCCCGAAGAGCCCTCGAGCCCGGACTGCACCCCGGGTATTTAAGCAGTCAAAACGGAAAGGGAAGACGACGTGGAGATGGAGATGAGGCAGATCGCCCGAGGGGAGTTGGAGGTCGGGCAGGCATTACCGTGGGACGTGTATGGCGAAGGGGGAGGACTGCTGGCGCGCAAGGGCTACACCATCACCAGCGACATCCAGATCGAAAACCTGCTCAAGCGCGGCAAGGTCGCGCACGTGGAGGAGGACCGGCCGCGCGAGGAGCCGCCGTCCGTGGTGCGCATGCTCAACGCCGTCAACCGCCGCATGCAGCTGCTGCTGGCCGAGATCGCGCTCGGGCGCTGCGCCGACGCCCGTCCCAAGCTGGAGGAGACGGCGCGGGTGCTGATGGCCGCGGTCGAACTGCATCCGGACGTGGCCCAGGCCTGCATCCTGCACAACCAGCACTTCGGCCCCTACGCCGTGCGCCACAGCCTGGACACGGCCATCGTGTCGATGCTGGTGGCGCGCTCGATGAAGAAACTGCCGGACGACGTGCTGACCGTGGTGCTGGCCGCGATGACCATGAACGTGGGCATGCTGGAGCACCAGGAGCGCATGCAGAACAGTGCCCAGCCCTTGACCGAGGACGACGTGTCCCTCATCCGCGAGCATCCCGAAGCGGGCGTGTACCTGCTGCGCCGGGCCGGCGTGAACGACGAGCGCTGGCTGTCCTGCGTGGCCCTGCACCACGAGAACGAGGACGGCACCGGCTATCCCTTCGGCCGCTCGGGGCGCGAGATCCCGGAACTGGCCAAGATCATCTCGCTGGCGGACCGCTACTGCGCGCGCGTCTCGGCGCGCGGCTACCGCAAGCCGATGGTGCCGAACCAGGCGTTGCGCGACATTCTCCTGACCGGCAAGACGGCTTTCGACCAGCAGCTGGCCGCGGTGTTCATCCGCGAGCTGGGCGTGTACCCGATCGGGACCTTCGTGCGGATCCAGAACGGCGAGATCGGCGTGGTCGTGCGCAAGGGCGTGAACACCACGACCCCGATCGTGGACGCGCTGGTGGGGCCGCGCGGCGCGCCGCTGGACGTGGTCATCAAACGCGACACGTCGGACCCGCGCCATGTGATCCGCGACGTGCTGACCGAGACCCAGGCCGCGATCGGCTTCAATCTCGACCAGCTGTGGGGACGGGTGGCGGCGGCCTGACTAGCAGGGCGGGGCGTCCAGGCGCCCCTCGGCGGCCATCTGGCGCAGGATGCGGATGGTGTCCAGGTCGGCCTCGTGGTAGGCCGAACGTTTGAATTCATCGTACATGGCGCTGGCCGCGTCCTGCGCGTCGCCGGTGCCGTCGTCGTACTGGAAGCGCACGAACAGCTGCTGCGCGTCCGGCGCCTCGATGGTCATCACCAGGCTCGACGGCGCGATGTCCTGCTGCGCCGGCACTTCGTAGCGCACCTGGTGCAGGGGTGCCAGGCTGACCCGGTCCTCGATGACCACGTCGCCGTAGCGCAGGCGGCGCCGGAATGCGTCGTCGGTGCGCTGGTCGATGGTGCATTCGTCCAGGTGCGGCATGAACAGCTTGGGCGCAGTGGCGCGCAGTACCAGGCCGTGCCACAGCTGCTCGCGGGTGAGCGCGTCGATCAGCGGGTTGAGGGGATCGTTGATCTGGATGAGGTGTTCGAATTTCATGGTTGCTCCTATATGCGGATGGTAACGCATCGTGCAAGTGCCAAATGGACTTTCGCGTTACACTTTTGACATCGAAGCCTCATGGAGACCGGCATGTCCAAACGCGACCGCTATCGGGAAGAGCTGCGCGCCCTGCGCGAGACCAGCAACAAGAAAGTCGAACAGCATTTGGCGGAGCGCCGCTCCATCCTGCGCACCCACCAGCAGGCCGAAGGCGACCAGCAGGCGAAGCTGGGCCAGCGCGCGGCGGACGCCATCGCCCGCTTCGGCGGCTCGTGGGCCTTCATCGGCCTGTTCTTCGCTGTGCTGATCGGCTGGGTGGTGCTCAATTCGATCCTCCTGGTGCGTGCCGGCGACCAGCCGTTCGACCCCTTTCCCTACATCCTGCTCAATCTGTTCCTGTCGATGCTGGCCTCGTTCCAGGCGCCGGTGATTCTCATGTCGCAGAACCGGCAGGCGGAGAAGGACCGGCAGCAGGCGCTCAACGACTACGAGATCAACCTGAAGGCCGAGCTCGAGATCATGGAACTGCACGAGAAGATCGACCGCCTCCAGCTCAAGGAGTGGGAAGAGCTGATCCGCATGCAGCGCGAGCAGCTGGAGCTGCTGGCCAAGCTGGCCGGGTCCGGGCGCTAGTCCTGCCGTTCATAGTCGGCCATGCGGCGCAGGGCGTGACGCCGCTCCTTGGCGGCGCGCCCGAGCCGCTCGAGCTTGTCGACCGCCGCCGTCAGCCGGCGCTCCAGCGCGGACGGGGGCGCCGTGACCGCCTCGACGGCGCGTTCCTGGCGCGCACGCAGGGTGCTGGCCCGCGCGAACCCGGGGTCGCCGGGGCGACGCACGAACAGCCACTGCCATGCATTGCTCGATAGGCCAGTGACGTCTAGCAGCATCTGGCGCGGCGACACCGCGCGACCGCTATAGATGAGCCGGTCACCCACGACGTGCGCATGCGTGGCCTCGCCGTCGTACTCGATTCGCACCTCGGTGCCGGCCGGGAGAAACAGGCTCTTCCAGCGATAGCCGGTCGCTGGGGCCTGGCGTGCCAGCCAGTCCTGCACTGCTTCATCGATGATTTCCTGCAAGGTGCCGGCGCCGGGATGTGCCGCCTGAAACGTCGCGAGGGCCGCGTGTGTGGCCGCTCCAATTTGGGCATGTATGGTATTCATATCCGTTTCCGTATCCGTTCATACCCGTTTGACCGCCCGCCCTGCTGCGAGTTCAAAACGGGTATGAATGGGTATGAAAACGGGTATGAACGCCGGAGAGACCTGGCGCGGATAGCGCCTACCGGCATCGATGCGATTCAGCGCGCCAGGAAGATCGCATGCTGGCGCCGCTGCAGCACCGCGATGCCGACCAGGATCGCGAACGAGATCGCCAGCAGCACCAGCGCGTAGCCGTTGGCCGCGTCGTAATTGAGCTTTTGCGCTTCGTCGTACAGCGCGATCGACGCGACCCGGGTCTGGCCGGGGATGTTCCCGCCCAACATGAGCACCACGCCGAACTCGCCCATGGTGTGCGCGAAGCTGAGCGACACGCCGGTCAGGATGCCGTGCCGCGACAGCGGCAGCACCACCGACCAGAACACCTGGCGCGGCGTGAGCCCGAGCGCGAGGCCGGCCCGTACCGTGTCCGGCCGCACGGCGCGAAACGCCGCCTGGAAGGGCTGCACGGCGAACGGCAGGCTGTAGACCACCGAGCCGAGCACCAGGCCGGCGAAGGAGAACGGCAGCGGCGTGCCGAACACGGACAGCCAGGCCGCGCCGGCCGCATGCTGGGGTGACATCAGCATCAGGAGGTAAAAGCCGATCACGGTCGGCGGCAGCACGATCGGCAGCGACACCAGCGTCTCGAGCAGCACCACGCCGCGCGTGCGGGTGGTGTTGAGCCAGTTCGCCAGCGGCACGCCCACCAGCAGCAGCACCAGTGAGGACACGAAGGCCAGCCGCAGCGTGAGCCAGATCGCGGCCCACATGTCCGGCGCGCTGAACCAGTCCGTCATGCGCCGGGCCCAAATCCGTAGCGTGCGAACACGGCGCGCGCGGCGGGCGAACGCAGAAAGTCCATCCAGCGCCGCGCGTCCGCGCTGGCCCGTCCGCGCGCGGTCAGCACGGCGCCCTGGTCGAGCGCCACGCCCGGCACGACATAGGACACGCCCTTGCCTTTGAGCGCAGGCGTCAGGAGCGTGGCGCCGGACACCAGCCCGATTTGGGCGTTGCCGGTCTGGACAAACTGCGCCGTCTGCGCGATGTTCTCGCCAAGCACCAGGCGCGCCTGCACACCGTCCCACACTCCGGCCGCCACCAGCGCTGCCTTGGCCGCGCGGCCGTAAGGCGCGACATCCGGATTGGCGATCGCGATGCGCGTGAAGCGCGGTTGCGCCAGCGCGGGCAGCCCGCCGCTAAGGTCGGTGGCGGGGTCGGCCGCCCACACGGCCAACCGTCCGGTCGCATAACGATACAGCGAGGCGCCATCGGCCGCACCGTCCGCCGCCAGCCGGCGCGGGTAGTCCATGTCGGCCGCCATGAACACGTCGAACGGCGCGCCGTTGCGGATCTGCGCGTACAGCGTGCCGGAGGCGGCGATCGAGACCCTCATGTCGGCGCCGGGGGCCTGCGCGCGGAAGGCGGCGGCCAGTTCGTCCATGCAGGAAGCCAGGTCCGCGGCGGCGCCCACCATGACGGGCGCGGCTTGCGCAGATGCCAAGAGCAGCGCGGCCGCGAAGGCGAAAAGCGTTTTCATTCCGGCCATTTTACGCGGAAACCGCCGTGCTGCACGGTACAATGCCGGGATGTCCAACCCGCCCCGATTCGGCCTCAACGGCCCGCAAAGCGAAGGCTGCTGCTACCTCGACGGTCCCTGCCTGGTGCTGGCCGGCGCCGGCTCCGGCAAGACCCGCGTCATCACCCAGAAGATCGCCTACATGATCGAGGAGCGCGGCTACGACCCGCGCACCATCGCCGCGCTCACCTTCACCAACAAGGCGGCGGTGGAGATGCAGGAGCGGATCGGCAAGCTGCTCAAGCAGCCCAAGCAGGCCAAGCAGCTCACCGTGTCCACCTTCCACTCGCTGGGCGTCAAGATCCTGCGCCAGGAGGCCAACGGGCTCGGGCTCAAGGACCGCTTCTCGATCATGGACAGCGACGACTGCTTCTCCCTGGTGCAGGACCTGGCCCTGACCACCGACAAGCAAATCGTGCGCGGCATCCAGACCGCCATCTCGTTGTGGAAGAACGGCCTGGTGGAGCCGGAACGCGCCATCCGCGAGGCCAGGAACGAGGAGGAGGCCCAGGCCGCGCGCATCTACCGCAGCTACGTGGCCACCTTGCAGGCCTACCAGGCGGTGGACTTCGACGACCTGATCCGCCTGCCGGTGGAGCTGTTCCGCAACAACGATCCGATCCGCGACAAGTGGCAGCGCCGCCTGCGCTACCTCCTGATGGACGAGTACCAGGACACCAACACCTGCCAGTACGAGCTGGTGAAACTGCTGGTGACCGGGATCGGCAAGAAGCCCATGTTCACCGCCGTCGGCGACGACGACCAGGCCATCTACGCCTGGCGCGGCGCCTCGGTGGAGAACCTGCGCACCCTGCAGACCGACTTCCCCGACCTGAAGGTGATCAAGCTGGAGCAGAACTACCGCTCCACCACCCGCATCCTGCAGGCGGCCAACGCAGTCATCTCGAACAACCCCAAGCTGTTCGAGAAGTCGCTCTGGTCCGAGCACGGCCTGGGCGAGCCGATCAAGGTGCTGTCCATGCCCAACGACGAGGCCGAGGCCCAGCAAGTGGCCATCATGATCTCGTCCGAGCGCTTCCAGCGCAAGAACAAGTGGTCGGACTACGCCATCCTCTACCGCGGCAACCACCAGGCGCGCGTGATCGAGCAGGCTCTGCGCCAGGAGCGCATCCCCTACACCATCTCGGGCGGCCAGAGCTTCTTCGACAAGGCCGAGATCAAGGACATCATCGCCTACCTGCGCCTGATCGCCAACGAGGACGACGACCCGGCCTTCATCCGCGCCGTCACCACCCCGCGGCGCGGGGTCGGCCAGTCGACGCTGGAGGTGCTGGGCGCCTTCTCCGGCCAGTGGCAATGCTCGCTGTTCGCGGCCGTGTTCAAGGGCGGCATCGAAGCCCTGCTGTCCGAGCGCCAGCTGCGCCCCTTGCGCGAGTTCTGCCACTTCATCAACGGCCTGGAGGCGCGCGCCACCCGCCCCGGCCCGTCCGGCAGCGGCGAGAACGCGGCCGCCGTGCTGGACGACATGATGAAGGAGATTAACTATGAAAATTATTTATACGATATGTTCGAGGAGCGGGCCGCGCAGTCGCGCTGGCAGAACGTCCTCGACTTCGTGAACTGGCTCAAGGAGCGCGGCTGCGGCGGGCGCGAGCGCGACGGCGAGGAGAAGAACCTGCTGGAGCTGACCCAGATGGTGGCCCTGATGTCCATGTTGGAGGGGAAGGACGAGGAGCCGGACGCGATCCGCATGTCGACCCTGCACGCCTCCAAGGGCCTGGAATACCCGCACGTCTACCTGGTCGGCTGCGAGGAAGGCATCCTGCCGCACAAGGGCGACCCGGACATGCCGGTCGAGCAGGCCGCCGCGCGGGTCGAGGAGGAGCGGCGCCTGATGTACGTGGGGATCACGCGCGCCCAGCGCACCTTGCACATCACCTGGTGCAAAAAGCGCAAGCGCGCCGGCGAGCAAGTCCACTGCGACCCGTCCCGCTTCATCAAGGAGATGCGCCTGGACGAAGGCACGGCCGCGCCCAAGGAGAGCGAGATCCTGAGCCCGAAGGAGCGCCTGGCCAACCTCAAGGCCCTGCTGGCGACGGCCAAGACGTAACAGTCCGTAAGCCTTGCACGTTTGCGATTGACATGGCCACGGCCGCGCGAAATACTGCGCCATGGCCTTCTCCAACTACGAATCGACCCCCCTGTCCGGCTATACCCACATCGACGCCCTGCTCGATAAGGGGCCGGACTGGAACTATTTCAACACCGCCGCCAACACCCTGACCTATACCTTCTCGGTCGCCACCGGCAACCAGAGCGGCAAGACGGGGCAGGTCGCGTTCACGCCGGCGCAGCAGATGTACGCGGTGCAGGCCATGCAATACCTGCAGCAGATCACCGGCATCCAGTTCGTCGCCACCAGCGACGGCGCCGCCGCCCAGCTCCACCTGTGTAACATCGACATCACGGAGTCGGCCAACACCGTGGGCCTGTGCGGCTGGAGCGCGAGCTGGTACGACGACGGCAGCGGCTACGACGCCGACGCCTGGGTCTATCTCGACAACCGCGAATGGGCGGCGGAGAACGCCAATCTCGCCCCCGGCGGCGCCGGCTACGAAACCCTGCTGCACGAGCTGGGCCACGCGCTTGGCCTCAAGCACCCGTTCGACGTCGACGCCAGCAACGGCACCACCTTGCCGGCGGCCCAGGACACCACGTATTACACGCTCATGTCCTACAGCGCGGCGGGCGGTCCGTATGCCGCCTTCCGCTCGTACGACCTGGCCGCCCTGGCCTGGCTGTATGGGGGCGACGGCCTGGGCGGCAACTACGGCGTGAACGCGCCCGGCGTGGATCTGATCGGTACGCTCGGCGCGGACACGCTGGCCGGCGGCGCCGGCGCGGACCTGCTGGCCGGCGGCGACGGCAACGACCGCATCGCCGGCGGCGGCGGGAACGACACCATCGACGGCGGCAACGGCACCGACACCGTGGTCTACAGTGGCCCGCGCGCCAGCTACACGGCGGCGCTCGGCAACGGCGGCGTCATCGGCATCGGCGGCGGCGCCGACGGTCAGGACACGGTCGCCAACGTCGAGTACTTCCAGTTCAGCGACCGCGTGCTGGACCTGAACCAGCTGTTCGACCTGACGGCGCCGGCCACGCCCAGCGCCAGCACCCAGCAGGGACCCTCCGGTCTGATCGCCGGCAGCCAGGCCACCATCAGCGGCAGCACCAACGAGGCCGGTGCCACCATCGCGGTGATGAACGGCGCGACCCAGGTCGGCAGCGCCATCGCCGACGCGCAGGGCGCCTACCGGCTCACCACCGCGGCCCTGGCCAACGGCAGCTACAGCTTGTCCGTGACGGCCACCGACGTCGCCGGCAACGTCTCCACGCCGGTCCGGCTGGCGCTGGCGGTCGACCCCGCCGCCGGCCAGCTCGGCTCGCCGCAGGCGGACGTGTTCAGCGCCGCCGCCGGCCCCAACACCTACGACGGCGGCGCCGGCCTGGACCGGGTGGTCTACGCGGGCGCCCACACCGGCTTCACGGTCGCCGCCAGCGGCAGCGGTTTCACGGTCACGGACAACGCCGGCGACGGCGGCGTGGACGCCCTGTTCGGCGTCGAGCGCCTGGTCTTCGCGGACCATGCCGTGCTGGCGCTGGACATCGGCGGCGCCGGCGGAGAAGGCTACCGCATCTACCGCGCCGCGTTCGACCGCACGCCGGACGCGCTGGGCCTCGGCTTCTGGATCCAGAGCCTGGACGCGGGCACGCCCCTGGCCGAGGTGGCGCAAGGCTTCCTGGCCAGCGTCGAAGGACTGCAGGTGTACGCCGGCGTGGACACCAACGCCCAGTTCGTCGACGCCGTGTACCAGCACGTGCTGCACCGCACGGGCGACGGGCCCGGGGTCGTGTTCTGGAACCAGGCCCTGGACGGAGGCGCCACGCGCGCCGAGGTGCTGGCCGCGATCAGCGAAAGCCCGGAGAACCAGGCCGCCGTGATCGGCAGCATCCAGGACGGCTTCCTGTACACTCCCTACCCATGAATCCCGAAGACCGTCTCGTCGACCTCGAAATCAAGCTCGCGCACCAGGAACACCTGGCCGACACCCTGAACCGCACCGTGTACGAACAGGCGCGCCGCATCGACCAGCTGGAAGCCATGCTGCGCCAGCTGGCCGAGCACGTGCGCGACCGCATGCCCGCCGCCGCCAACGAAAAACCCCCGCACTATTAAAAAACCGGGGACGTTTTTCAGGCAGCAAATTCCCGGCCGAGGCGCTCGCCGAGGCACAGCAGGGTAAGCGTGGGCGGCAGGCCCCAGGCCTGCGGGATCACCGACGCGTCGCACACGTACAGGCCGGGCGTGGCCGTCTGCAGGCCGCGGTCGACCATGGTCCCGAGCGGCACCGTGCCGCCAGGGTGGGCGGCGAAATGCCAGCTCTGAAAGACCTTGCGCGCGCCGGCGTGGCGCAGCACCGCGCGCGCCAGCGCGGTGCCGTGCGCGAAGCGCCGGCGGTCGGCGGCCGTGAGGCGCTTGTCGACCCAGCGCGGGCCGACCGCGCCGCCGATGGCGTCGCGGATCTTGACCATCACCGTCAGCGTGCGCCGGTGCGCGAACAAGCGGTCGGCGCGTCCGACCTGCAGCGCGAACGCCTGGTACATCGGACGCGGCAGGGTCAGGTCGGACAGCACGATTCCCTCCTCCGGCAGCCCGATCCCGGCCGCCATCGGCACTTCCGCGCCGCCGTCCACGTCGTCTACGGTCCCGAATACGGCGATCACGGGATCGCTGAAGAAGGGCGCGCGCGCCGGACCCAGGCCGCTACGGTGCAGCAGGCGCGGCGAGCCGATGCCGCCGGCGGCCAGGACCACGCGGGGCGCGCGCAACCGGTGCAGGCCGTCCGCCATGCGCACTTCGACCCCGGCCGCGCGGCCGCCCTCGACCAGTACCCGCTCCACCCGCGCCCCGGCCAGCAGCCGGGCGCCGTGCGCGCTGGCCTGCTCGACGAAGTCGCGCGCGCTCCACTTGGCGCCATACGGGCAGCCGTAGGCGCAGCGCCAGCAGCCGGTGCGGCAGACAGCCGGCCGGATCAGCTTGTCGAGTTTGGCCCAGGCCAGGCCGGCCGCGCGCGCGCCGGCGGCGATGCGCGTGGCCATGGGGCCGATGGCGGAATCGGGCAGGGGCCCCATGGGCAGCTCGGTGCGCAGCGCCGCCAGCGCCGGCGCCAGATCCACGCCATGCGCGGCGAACAGCGCCAGCGGCGGCGCGGCCGCGGTGGCGAAGTTGATGGTGGAGGTGCCGCCGACGGCGAAGGCGCGCACCAGCAGCGAGGCGTCGGAATGGAAGAAGGCGCCCCGGCCCGGCACGGCGGCCAGCGCCGCCATCTGCCCGAGGGTGCCGCGCAGCGGGGCGGCGCTGCCCTGTTCCACGATCAGCACGCGGGCGCCGGCGCGCGCCAGCGCCCGCGCGCTGGCCGCGCCGCCCGGGCCGCTGCCCACCACGATGGCGTCGAAGTCGTTTTGCATGGCCGGCATGCTAGCATGGCGGGTTCCCACTTTCGACCCGCGTCCTTCGTGCTACCGCTTCCGCTCCTGCTCGCCGCCCTGGCCACCCCGGCGTCCGGCCTGGCCTTCACCCACCGCGACTGGGAACTCGTGTGCGACAACACGCGCACCTGCCGCGCCGCCGGCTACCAGGCCGACGCGCCGGACCTGCCGTCCGTGTCGGTGCTGGTGACGCGCGCGGCCGGTCCCGGCCAGGCGCCGCGGGTCCAGCTCCAGCTGGGCAGCTATGGCGCCGACGCGCCGGTGCCGGTCAGCGACCAGCTCACCATGCAAGTTGACGGCCGCGCCGTCGGCAAGCTGCAAGTGCCCGTCGACACCGGGATCGGCGAGCTGCCGCCCAAGCTGGCCGGCGCGCTGCTGGCGGCCCTGGCGCGCGGCGCCGAGCTGTCCTGGACCGACGGTGCAAGCACCTGGGTCCTGTCCGGCAAGGGCAGCAGCGCCGTGTTCCTGAAGATGGACGAATACCAGGGCCGCCTCGGCACGCCGGGGGCCTTGGTGCGCAAGGGCGCCAAGCCGGAGGAGGGCGTGCCGCCCGCGCTGCCGGTGCCGGTGGTGCAGGCCGCGCCCGTGCCGCACCCGGCCGCCGACGACCCTGCCGTGAAGCGCATCGACCTGCGCCAGCTGGCCGCAGAGCTGCGCAAGAGCGTGAGCAAGGACGACTGCGAGCGCCTCGACCAGCTGGGCGCCGACGGCAAGGGCATCACCCTGGTGCGCCTGTCCGAGACCAAGCTGCTGGCCTCGGCCGCCTGCTGGATGGGCGCCTACAACACGGGCGACGCCTACTGGGTGATCAACCAGGCCGCGCCCTACGCGCCGCAGCTGGTGACCGCCAACGCCACCGAGTACAGCGACGGCACCCTGACCTCGACCCAGAAGGGGCGCGGCCTGGGCGACTGCGGCGCCAGCGAGGAGTGGGTCTGGACCGGCGACCAGTTCGCGCCGACCCGCGCCGCCAGCAGCGGCATGTGCCGCCTGGTGGCCCCGGGCGGGGCCTGGGAGCTGCCGGAATTGGTGACCCAGGTGCAGCGCCGCCCGAAGTAGGCGCCTTGTTGCAGAAAACGGCATACAGATCCGGCGGCGGGTGACGCTGCAAAGTTGTCCTGCTATCATCGGCCCCTTCGGACCGGCGCTACCCGCGCCGGGAACCTCAACGCGCCTTAGAAAGATGCCATGATCCGTCCGCAACTGCTCATCCTCGCAGCGAGCCTGGCCATGATTCAGCCCTCGCACGCCGCCGCGCCGGCCAAACTCGATGCGACCAACCCGTTCGCCAAGCTCAGCCCGCTGCCGTTCCACTATCCGCAGTTCGACCGGATCAAGGATGCGCACTTCCTGCCCGCCTACGCGGCCGGCATGGCCGAGCAGCTCAAGGAGATCGCCGCCATCGCCAACAACCCCAAGGCGCCGAGCTTCGACAACACCATCGTCGCGATGGAGCGCTCCGGCCAGCTCCTGAACCGCGTGGCCACCACCTTCTCCAACCTGCAAGGCGCGAACACGGACGACACGCTCGACGCGATCGACCGCGAGATGTCGCCCAAGCTGGCCGCCCATAGCGACGCCATCTTCCTCAACCCCAAGCTGTGGCAGCGCGTGCAAGCCCTGTACGCCAAGCGCGACCAGCTCAAGCTGGACGCGGAATCGAAGCACCTGCTGGAGCGCTACCACACCGACTTCGTGCGCGCCGGCGCCAAGCTCTCCCCCGCCGACCAGGACCAGCTCAAGGCCATCAACGCCCAGATCGCGAGCCTGCAGTCCAAGTTCACCCAGAACGTGCTGAAGGAAACCAATGCCTCGGCCCTGGTGGTCGACTCCCGCGCCGACCTGGACGGCATGTCGGCCGCCGCCATCGACGCCGCCGCCGCCGAAGCGAAGGCGCGCGGCCTGGACGGCAAGTTCGTGGTGGCCCTGACCAACACCTCCGGCCAGGCCCCGCTCGCCGTGCTGACCAAGCGCGCCGTGCGCGAGAAGCTGCTGGCGCTGTCGATGGCACGCGGCAGCCACGGCGGCGAATTCGACAACCGCGAGGTGGTGCAAACGCTGGTTCGCCTGCGCGCCGAGAAGGCCGCCTTGCTCGGCTACGAGAACTTCGCCGCCTATTCGCTGGAAGACCAGACCGCCAAGACCACGGGCGCCGTCAACCAGCTGCTGGCCGAACTGGCCAAGCCGGCCGTGAACAACGCACGCCGCGAGGCGGCCGACCTGCAGCAGCTGGCCGACGCCGAGAAGGGCGGCTTCCAGCTGGCCGCTTCCGACTGGGCCTATTACACCGACAAGCTGCGCGCCCAGCGCTTCTCCTTCGACGAGAACCAGCTGAAGCCCTACTTCGAACTGAATAATGTGCTCACGCGCGGCGTGTTCTTCGCCGCGAACAAGCTGTACGGCATCAGCTTCAAGGAGCGCCACGACCTGCCGCTCTACAACCCGGACCTGCGCGTGTTCGACGTGTTCGACGCCGACGGCAAGCAGCTGGCCATCTTCATCGCCGACATGTACGCCCGCTCCAACAAGCAGGGCGGGGCCTGGATGAACGAATACGTTTCGCAAAGCGCGCTCCTGGGCACCCACCCGGTGGTGGCCAACCACTTGAACATTCCCAAGCCGCCGGCCGGCCAGCCGACCCTGCTCACCTACGACGAAGTGCGCACCGCCTTCCACGAGTTCGGCCACGCCCTGCACGGCATGTTCTCGCACGTGAAGTACCCGCGCTTTGCCGGCACCAACGTGCCGCGCGACTTCGTCGAATACCCGTCCCAGGTCAACGAGATGTGGGCCGTGTGGCCGGAAGTGCTGGCCAACTATGCCAAGCACTACCAGACCGGGGCCGCCATGCCGCAGGAACTGCTGGACAAGGTGATCGCGGCCAAGAAGTTCAACCAGGGCTTCCTGACCACGGAATACCTGGCCGCCTCCCTGCTGGACCAGCGCTGGCACCAGCTGAAGGCGAGCGCCGTGCCGGCCGACGTGCTGGGCTTCGAAGCGGCCGCCCTGCACGGCGCCGGGGTGGACTTCGCGGCGGTTCCGCCGCGCTACCGCACCACCTACTTCTCGCACGCCTTCTCGGGCGGCTACGCGGCCGGCTACTACTCCTACCTGTGGAGCGAGAAGCTGGACGCGGACACGGTCGAATGGTTCAAGGAGAACGGCGGTCTGCAGCGCAAGAACGGCGACCACTTCCGCGCCACCTTGCTCTCGCGCGGGGGCACGGCCGAGGCGATGGACTTGTACCGCAACTTCCGCGGCCGCGACGCCAAGATCGAGCCGCTGCTGGAGCGGCGTGGCCTGACCGGCCAGTAAGGACGGCCGCAGCGCTTGACCTGACGACGGCCTGCCGCTTCAATCTGGCGGTTTTTCGGGAGACATGATGAGCGATGCGGAGTTCCTGGCCGGGGTCGAGGGCTGCACCCTGGACCCGACCCTGTTCGACCACCGGGCCCACGTGCGCCTGGCCGGCCTGTACCTGGAGCGCCTGGCGCCCGCCGCGGCGGCGGCGCGCTGCTGCGCCACCATCGCCCGCTACGCGGCGGCGGCCGGCGCGCCGGACAAGTTCCACTGGACCGTGACGGAAGCGCTGGTGCGCCTGCTGGCCGCCGGCCAGGGCGCCGCCGTGCTGGCCGACGCGCGCGCCTGCCTGGCGCGCCACTACAGCCCGGCCCTGCTGGCCAGCCCGGCCGCGCGCGCCGCCTTCGTCGCCCCCGACCTCCTGCCTCTTCCCACCGAGGGTCAGATCGCCCATTGCACAAAAAGATGCACGCAGGAAGAATAAGGTGCATTTGGCGATCTGACCCTCGATGGTGCGATGGTGGAGCGGATGCGTGGCTGGGCGCGGCAAATCCGTGTATAACTACCCATAAGAGCAACTTTCGGAGAGCGGTCATGCAGGACAGTAAGGAAACGGACCTGAAGGCGCACCTCAAGACGCTGCACGCCAGCCTGGCGTCGGCCGAGCAGGTGGACGAGGAATTGCGCGGGCTCCTGACCCAGCTCGACGCCGACATCCACAGCCTGCTGGCGGCGCGCGCGGCCGCCGCGCCGGACGCGGCGGCACTGGAAGACAGCCAGACCTACGGCCTGGCCGAGCGCACCCAGGAGCTCACCGCCCAGTTCGCCGCCCGCCACCCGCGCCTGGAGCCGGCCCTGCGCGAGCTGGGCAACATGCTGGCCAACCTGGGCATCTAAAACCGGGGTCGGACCCCGTGCGGGGTCAGACCCCAACCTGCGGCTAGGGGAAGGCCGGGACGTGAGCGTCCTGTCCGCCGAAGGAATAGTCCGGGTGGCGCGCCTGGATCAGCTCCTCGATTTCGCGCACCCGCGCCAGCGGCAGGTCGATGATGAGCAGCACCTGGCCGCGCCCGATCGCCTCCATGAAAGGCAGCAGGCGCGTGTTCGGCACCGCCGCCCCGTTCATGCCCGAGGCCCAGGCCCCGAACAAGGCCCCCCCCAGCCCGGCCACCAGCACGGCCAGGGTCTGCAGGGTCAGGCCCTCCGGCGGGAACAGCACCAGGAGGGCGCCGGCGAGCAGCCCGGCCGCCCCGCCGATCATCATCCCCATCTGGGCCCCGTGCACGAGGTCCGTCTTCTGGAGGAAATTGGCGTCCGGCATATCGGCCGGCAAGGTCCCATCGCGGGCCAGGAAGTGCATGTGGCGCTCCTCGATCCGCTTGAGCAGCAGCTCGTCGAGCAGGGCGCGGGCGCTGCTCACGTCCGGCAGCAGGTAGTAGAGTCGGCGGCGCATGATGGTCTCCCAAAACAGTGTCCTTTCGTTATAGGACATGCACGGCCATCCTACAACCCGGCATTAAGCGCTTGATTCTTAAGCGAAAAACTCCCGTTTCCGGTACAATGCGCCGGATGAATGCCCCCGCCAACCTGTTCGCCACCGTGGCCAAGCGCTCCGAGCGCGCCCCCGCCGCCCCCTTCCTGCCCATGTCGCGCGCCGAGATGGACCAGCTGGGCTGGGACCAGTGCGACGTCATCATCGTCACCGGCGACGCCTACATCGACCATCCGAGCTTCGGCATGGCCCTGATCGGACGCCTGCTGGAAGCCCAGGGCTACCGGGTCGGCATCATCAGCCAGCCGGACTGGCATTCGGCCGAGCCGTTCCGCGCGCTGGGCAAGCCGCGCCTGTATTTCGGCGTCACGGCCGGCAACATGGACTCCATGGTCAACCGCTACACGGCCGACCGCAAGATCCGCTCGGACGACGCCTACACCCCCCATGCCGAACCGAACAAGCGGCCCGACCGCAGCGTCACGGTGTACGCCCAGCGCGCCCGCGAAGCCTATCCGGACGTGCCGGTCATCATCGGCTCAATCGAGGCCTCGCTGCGCCGCATCGCCCACTTCGACTACTGGTCGGACAAGGTGCGCCGCTCGGTGCTAATGGATTCCAAGGCCGACCTGCTCCTGTTCGGCAACGCCGAGCGTGCCCTGGTCGAGCTGACCCACCGCCTGGCGGCCGGGGCCGCGATCAAGGACATCCGCGACCTGCGCGGCACCGCCTTCGCCGTGCCGCACGGCTGGCTGCCGGACCCGGACTGGACGGTGCAGAACTCGACCCGGGTCGACGTGCCGGGCAAGGTCGAAGCCCCGCCGAACCCCTACGCCACGCCCGAGCAGAGCGGCGCCTGCGCCACCCCGGCCGCGCCGGCGGAGCAGCCGATCCGGATCCTGACCAAGGAGGAGCGGCTGGCCCTGGCGCGCGAAAAATACCGCAAGACGGCGGTGCGCCTGCCGGCCTACGAGGTGGTCAAGGACGACCCCGTCATGTATGCCCACGCCTCGCGCGTGCTGCACCTGGAATCGAACCCCGGCAACGCGCGCGCCCTGGTGCAGCAGCACGGCGAGCGCGACGTGTGGCTGAACCCGCCGCCCCTGCCCCTGCAGATGGACGAGATGGACGGCGTGTACGACCTGCCCTACGCGCGCAACCCGCATCCGCGCTACGGCAACGCCCGCATCCCGGCCTGGGAGATGATCCGCTTCTCGATCAACATCATGCGCGGCTGCTTCGGCGGCTGCACCTTCTGCTCGATCACCGAGCACGAAGGGCGCATCATCCAGAGCCGCTCCGAGCCGTCCATCCTGCGCGAAGTCGAGCACGTGCGCGACAAGACGCGCGGCTTCACCGGCGTCATTTCCGACCTCGGCGGGCCGACCGCCAACATGTACCGCCTGGCCTGCAAGGACAAGAAGATCGAGCAGAGCTGCCGTCGCCTGTCCTGCGTGTACCCGACCATCTGCGTCAACATGAGCACCGACCACGGCAAGCTGATCTCCCTGTACCGCAAGGCGCGCGCCGTGCCCGGCATCAAGAAGATCCAGATCGCCTCCGGCCTGCGCTACGACCTGGCGGTGCGCTCGCCCGAGTACGTCAAGGAGCTGGTGACCCACCACGTGGGCGGCCTGCTGAAGATCGCGCCCGAGCACACCGAGGAGAACACCCTCTCCAAGATGATGAAGCCGGGCATCGGCGCCTACGACGAGTTCAAGCGCCTGTTCGACAAGTTCTCGCTGGAGGCGGGCAAGAAGCAGTACCTGATCCCCTACTTCATCGCCGCCCACCCCGGCTGCACCGACGAGGACATGCTGAACCTGGCCCTGTGGCTGAAAAAGAACAACTTCCGCCTGGACCAGGTGCAAGCCTTCATGCCGACCCCGATGGCCATGGCCACCACCATGTACCACACCCGCAAGAACCCGCTGCACAAGGTGACGCCGGATTCGGAAGTGGTGGAGACGGCCCGCAGCGGCAAGATCCGGCGCGTGCACAAGGCCTTCCTGCGCTACTACGACCCGGAGAACTGGCCGCTGCTGCGCGAGCACCTGGTGCGCATGGGCCGCGCCGACCTGATCGGCAACGGCGAACGCCACCTGGTGCCGCCGCCGGGCGGCAGCCTGGCCGCCAAGGCCGAGCCGCTCGAGGCGGCGCTGCCGCGCGCGCGGCGCGGCGCGCAGGTGGCGGTGGCGAGCGCAGCGGTGCGCAGCCCGGCCCGCCCGGCCCCGCAAGCCAAGGTGCGCGCCTCCATCCTCGACACCATCAAGAGCAAACCGCGCGGCGCCCGTAAATAAGGCGGTCCGGGGCCCGCTATTCCCCGTTTTGGCGGGGGCGGCGCCCGGGTAGACTCTGGGAACCTGCCCTTTCCGGACCCGCCATGATTTCCAAGCCTATCCGCCGCACGCTGCTCCTGCTGCCCCTGTTCGCCCTGGTGGCGGCCTGCGGCGGCGGCAGCGGCAGCTCGTCCTCGGCCGGCAGCAGCGGCACCACCACCCCGACCCTGCAGTCGATCGCCGTGACCCCGGCCAACGCCGTGGTCGCGGTCGGCACCTCGGTCCAGTTCACCGCCACCGGCACCTACTCGGACGGCAAGCAGAGCGCGATCACCTCCGGCGTGACCTGGAGCGTGGCCGGCGTCAACGCCACCGTGTCGACCACGGGCCTGGCTACCGGCAAGACGGCCGGCACCGACACCATCAGCGCCACCGTCGGCAGCGTCAAGGGCTCGGCCGCGCTCACCATCAAGGCCCCCTGGGTGCTGGCGACGGGCGGCGGCTACCACACCCTGGCGCGCAAGGCCGACGGCAGCCTGCTGGGCTGGGGCCTGAACCGCTCCGGCCAGATCGGCGACGGCTCCAGCGCGGATCAGAACGCGCCGACCGTGATCGGCGCCGACAAGAACTGGAATCTGGTGGCGGCCGGCGAATTCCACACCCTGGCGCTGCGTTCGGACGGCACCCTGTGGGCCTGGGGCTTCAACCAGAACGGCCAGCTGGGCGACGGCACCACGGTCGACCGGAGCGCGCCGGTGAAGATCGGCTCGGCCAGCAACTGGGTCGCGGTCGCGGCCGGCAAGGCGCACTCGCTGGCGGTCAAGGCCGACGGCAGCCTGTGGGCCTGGGGCCGTAACTTCAACGGCCAGCTGGGCGACGGCACCACGGTCGACAAGCTGGTGCCCACCAGGATCGGCACCCTGACCAGCTGGAAGGCGGTGGCCGCCGGCGACAGCCACTCGGTGGGCCGCACGGCCGACGGCAAGCTCTACGTCTGGGGCGGCAACGCCAACGGCCAGCTGGGCCTGGGCACGACGACCGACGGCAGCGCCCCGGCCCTGCTCGGCAGCTCGACCTGGGTGGCGCTGGCGGCCGGCGGCAGCCATACGCTCGCGATCCGGGCCGACGGCGCCCTGTTCGGCTGGGGCGCGAACGACAATGGCCAGGTCGGCAACGACGACAGCGGCACCGATGTCAGCGCCCCGGTGCAGATCGGCACGGACACCAGCTGGGCCAGCGTCGCGGCCGGCGGCCAGCACTCGCTGGCGCTGAAGACCAGCGGCACGCTGTGGGCCTGGGGCGCGGACAGCGACGGCCAGCTGGGCGACGGCGGCGCGCTCGACGTGGCCGGCCCGAAGCGGATCGGCACTGCCGCCAACTGGACCGCCATCGAAGCGGGCAAGCTGCACAGCGTCGGCATCCAGGCCGACAACAGCCTGTGGACCTGGGGCCGCAACACGGAAGGCCAGCTCGGCCTGGGCACCACCGCCTCGGTCAACGTCCCGGCCGCCGTGCCGTAACAACATCAGGGTCAGGTCGCCCATTGCGTCAAAATTTGCCTGGGCAAATTTTGACGCAATGGGCGACCTGACCCTGATGCTAAAATCGTTCCGTGTACTTATCGGGGAACGGCACGCGCATGCAGTGGGGTAGACAATTTGCTAAGTGCCTGCGCGCACTGATCGCGCTCGCGCTGCTGCTGGTCGGCGCCGGCGCCGCCGGCCAGGGCCTCGAGAAGGTCACCCTGCAGCTCAAGCACATGCACCAGTTCCAGTTCGCCGGCTACTACGCCGCGCTGGAAAAAGGCTATTACCGCGAGGCGGGCCTGGACGTGGCCATCGCCGAGGGCCACGACGGCAACGAGCCGGAGCGCAACGTGATTGCCGGCAAGGCCGAATACGGGGTCGGCTCGTCCAGCCTGCTGCTGGCCCGCCTGGCCGGCAAGCCGGTGGTGGTGCTGGGCGTGATCTTCCAGCATTCGCCTTACGTGCTGCTGGTGCGCCAGCACAACGCCTCGCCCGACATCCACGACATCAAGGGCAAGCGGGTCATGATCGGCTCGCTCACCGACGAGCTGACCCAGGCCGACGAACTGGTCGCCTACCTGAAGAAGGAAGGCATCCCGGTCAGCAGCCTGATCCGTGTCGAGCACAGCTTCAACCCGGACGACCTGATCAAGGGCAAGGTGGACGCCATGTCCGCCTACGTCACCAACGAGACGGACTACCTGGACCGGGTCGGTTTTCTCTACGACGTGTACAGCCCGCGCGCGGCCGGCATCGATTTTTACGGCGACAACCTGTTTACCAGCGAGCGCGAGCTGTCGGCCCACCCGCAGCGGGTGCGCGCCTTCCGCGCCGCCTCCATGCGCGGCTGGCAGTACGCCATGAGCCACCCGGAGGAGATCGCCGACCTGATCCTGTCCAAGTACTCGCGCCGCAACGACCGTCAGCACCTCCTGTTCGAGGCGCGCCAGATGATGCCCCTGGTCCAGCCCGTGCTGGTCGAGATCGGCTACATGAACCCGGACCGCTGGCGCCACATCGCCGACATCTACGCCGACCTCGGCATGCTGCCCAAGCACGCCTCCTTCGACGGCTTCCTGTACAACGGCAGCGTCGCGCGCGACATGGCCTGGCTGTACCGGGTGCTGGCCTCGGCCGCCGTGCTGCTCCTGATCGGCGGCGGCATCCACTTTTCCCAGTTGACGCGCGAGCGCAAGCGCGCCGAATCGGCGATCCGGAAGAGCGACCGGCGCTTTCGCACCATGTTCGAGGAAGCGCCCATGGGCATCGCCCTGATCGACTCCGTCACGGGCGAGTTCCGCGACGTGAACGCGCGTTACGCCGCCATCGCCGGCCGCAGCGCCGACGAGATCAAGCGCAGCCACTGGGCCGACCTCACCCACCCGGACGACGTGGCGGCCGAATCCGGCCAGATGGCCGAACTGAACGCGGGCAAGATCCCCGGCTTCAAGGCTTCCAACCGCCTGGTGCGCCCGGACGGCTCGGTGGTCTGGATCGACATGTCGATCGCCGCCATGGACGAGGAGGCCAGCGGCCACCCGCACCACCTGTGCATGATCGAGGACGTGACCGAAAAGAAGAAGTCGGAAGCCCTGATCTGGCAGCAGGCCAACTTCGACACCCTGACCCAGCTGCCCAACCGGCGCATGTTCCTCGACCGCCTGGAGCACGACATCCTCAAGTGCCGGCGCGAGGGCCTGCGCATCGCCATCCTGTTCATCGACCTGGACCACTTCAAGGAAGTCAACGACACCCTCGGCCACCACCAGGGCGACGTGCTGCTGGTGGAGGCGGCGCGCCGCATCAAGACCTGCGTGCGCGAGTCGGACACGGTGGCGCGCCTGGGCGGGGACGAGTTCACCATCATCCTGGCCGAGCTGGAAGCGGTGGCCCGGGTGGAAGCGATCGCCACCAAGATCCTGCACGCGCTGCAGACGCCTTTCCAGCTGGGGCAGGAGCAGGCCTTCATCTCGGCCAGCATCGGCATCACCATCTATCCGGACGACGCGCGCGACATCGAGGACTTGCTCAAGCACGCCGACCAGGCCATGTACGCGGCCAAGGGGGCCGGGCGCAACCGCTTCTCCTACTTCACCCCGGCGCTGCAGACGGCGGCCCTGAACCGCATGCGCATGACCAACGACCTGCGCGCGGCGGTCAAGGCCGGCCAGTTCCGCCTGTACTTCCAGCCGATCGTCCACCTGGGCACGGGGCGCATCCACAAGGCCGAGGCCCTGATCCGCTGGCAGCATCCGCTGCGCGGGCTGGTCAGTCCGATGGAATTCATCCCGCTGGCCGAAGCCACCGGCCTGATCCTGGAGATCGGCGAATGGGTGTTCCGCGAATCGGCCAGCTGGGTCCGCAAGTGGCGCGCGGAAGTCGACCCGGAGTTCCAGATTTCGCTCAACCAGTCGCCGCTGGAATTCCAGCGCGAGGGCGCCGGCTACGAAGGCTGGCTGGCGCACCTGGAGGAGCTCGGCCTGGCCGGCCAGGCGCTGGTGGTGGAGATCACGGAAGGCCTGCTGCTGGACGCCTCCAGCGGGGTGACCGACAAGCTGCTGCAGCTGCGCGACGCCGGCATCCAGGTGGCACTGGACGACTTCGGCACCGGCTACTCCTCCCTGGCGTATCTGAAGAAGTTCGACATCGACTACCTGAAGATCGACCGCAGCTTCGTGCGCAACCTGGCGCCCGATTCGAGCGACCTGGCCTTGTCCGAGGCGATCATCGTGATGGCCCACAAGCTGGACCTGATGGTGGTGGCCGAAGGGGTGGAGACGGCGCAGCAGCGCGATCTGCTGATCGGCGCCGGCTGCGACTACGGGCAGGGCTTCCTGTTCGCCAAGCCGATGCCGGGCGAGGAATTCGACCGGCTGCTGCAGGACCAGGCCAAGCAGAAGGCCGCGTAGCCGTCATCCCCGCGCAGGCGCTGACCCCTGGTGCGCGGATCAGCCCGTGCGTTGATGCTGGCCGTCTGCGTAGGCGCAGAGGTCCCCGCTGGCGCGGGGATGACCCTCATGCGCGGGTGGCCGCCTACAGCCCGCGTGCGGCCAGCCGCGCGCGCAGCGCGCTGGCGTGCCGGTGGCGCGCGCGCAGGCGCGGGCTGGTGGCCAGCACGCCCAGGGTCTGCCCGATCACCATCACCACCCCCAGCACCGGCAGCACCAGCATCAGTCCGGCCACGCCGGCCAGCGCGCCGCCGATGAAGATCATCAGCACCGTCACCAAGGGATGCACGCGCAGGCTGCGTCCCAGCGTGAGCGGCATGAACACGAAGTCGTCCAAGAGGCGCGCCAGCACGAACACGCCGATCGCGCTGTAGGCCACCATCGGCTCGGCCGGCGCGTCGGTGGACGCCACCACCACCACCAGCACGCAGCCGACGATCGAGCCCACGAACGGCACCCAGGCCAGGAGCGCCGAGATGAGTCCCAACAGGATCGGCTGCGCCACCCCGATCAGCCACAGGCCCAGGCCCAGCACGGCCGTGTCGAGCAGGGTGAGCTTGAACAGGCCCTGGAAGTAGCGGCGCGCGGTCTGGTCCACCTCGTGCAGCAGGTACAGGGTTTTTTCGAAAAAAGCATTGGGCACGCCGCGCGCCAGGAAGCGCTTGAAACCGCCGCCGTCGCGCAGGAAGAAGAAGGTCAGGAACGGCGCCAGCAGCAGCGAGGGCAGCCAGGCCACGGCCGACACCAGGATGCCCGCCAGGTGCTTCTGCACGAAGGTGCCGGTGAAGGCGGTGAAACGGGTGTCGACGATCTTGGCCAGGTGGATCTGCTGCGCCAGCGGGAAGCGCTCCTCGATCGCGCGCATGCTGCCGCGCACGAAGGCGATGCCGCCGGCGGCGTAGCGCGCCACCGTGTCCTGCCACGGTTCGCCCGGCGCGTCGGTCCAGGCAAAGGCGGCCACCACCGCCAGGGCCAGCACGGCGAAGAAGCCGCCGCCCACCGCCAGGGCCGCCGTATCCTGGGCGCAGCCGGCCCGGATCAGGCGCTGGGTCGGCGCCAGCAGCACGTAGTACAGGACGATGGCCAGGATGAAGGGAATGGTCAGCCACAGCACGTGGCCGACCAGGGCCACCAGCACGCAGGTGGCCAGGATGATGCCGGCCCAGACGAACGGCCCGCTGCGCTCGCCCGTCATAAGGCCTCGATCTGCGGTCGCCCGCTCATCCAGTCGCGCAGGCGCTGGCCGATGTGGCGCGCCAGGGCCAGCGCGATCTTGTAGCCGATCACGGCGTCCGTCTCCAGGAGGCCCATGAAGTCGGCGCGGAAGAACACCGCCATCTCGCACGGCTCGATGGCGCGGGCCTGGGCATTGCGCGGCGAGTTGTCGAGCAGGGCCATGTCGCCGAAGAAGGCGCCCGGCCCCAGTTCCGTCACCACCTCGGTGGCGCCGGCGAACACGCGCGAGATCGAGACCCGGCCGGCCAGGATCAGGTACAAGGCCTGGCCTTCCTCGCCCTCGTCGAACACGACTTCGCCCGGCAGGTAGCGGCGCTCGTGCAGCAGGCGGTCGATCGAGCGCAGCTCGAGCGGCGTGAGGCTGGAAAACAGCGACGAATTTTTGAGCCGGTGCATGCGCGGCGACAGCGCCGGCGTTTTCAGGAAGCCGAAGATCAAGACTATTCCCCTCGTAAGTATGCGGCCATTATCCGATAAAAAGTGGGGTCAAAAATGCTCCAAAAATAACAACACCTGCTATAGTATTTCTTGATGGCAACTTAGCGGGGCGGACATGATCGATGTGCGGACCTTCATGCTGGTGCTGGCGATCGGCAATATCGGCCTCGCCTTGCTCATCGCGGGCTACGCCCGCGGGATCCGCGCCGACCCGGCCATCACCCTGTGGAAGTGGGCCAAGCTGGTGCAAGGCGCCGGCCATGCCCTCGGTTTCGCCCGCGCCGGCGGCAGTGCGCTCCTGCTGGACATGGCGGCCAATACCCTGCTCATCACCGGCATCGCCCTCGAAGTGGGCGGCTACGCCAGCTTGCTGCGGGTACGCCACTGGGCCGGGGCGCTGGTCCCGGTCACCACCCTCGAACTGTTGCTTATGCACAGCGCCCGTCTGGCCGGAGCCGGGCCGAGCGAGATGGTGGCCCTGGTGTCCGGCTCGATCGCCGTCCTGACCGGGATGACGGCCTATCTGCTGCTGTGGCGTTCCGGCGGCGGCAGCCTGCTGCAGCGGGTGATCGGCTGGAACGACGCCGTCTTCTTCGTCGTCATCGCTGGGCGTGCCTACGCCGCCGCCGTGCATGGCGGCTTCGGCGTGTTCAGCCAGGGCATGCTGCAGACCGTCACCTATGTCACCGGCTACGTGGTGCTGGTGGTGAACGGCTTCGGCTTCCTGCTCCTGTGCAAGGAGCAGGACGACCAGAAGCTGGAGCAGATGGCCACCACCGACGCCCTCACTGGCCTCTACAATCGGCGCGCCTTCTTCGCCCGCACCGAGCAGGCGCGCATGCTGGCCGCGCGCCAACACCAGAGCCTGGCCCTGATGATGTTCGACCTCGACCACTTCAAGGACTTGAACGACCGCTTCGGCCACGCCACCGGCGACGAGGCCCTGTGCCTGTTCGCCCGCACCGCCCAGGACGTGCTGCGCGAGCACGACATCCTGGGGCGCATCGGGGGCGAGGAGTTCGCCCTGTGCATGCCCAACACCACCCTCGACGGCGCCCTGCACGCGGCCGAGCGCGTGCGCCAGACGGTGACCGCGGCGCCCCTGCTCACGGACGGCAACCAGTACCGGCTGACGGTGTCGATCGGGGTGGTGATGGTCGTACCGCACGAGCCGATCAACGCGGCCCTGGCGCGCGCCGACCATGCCTTGTACGCGGCCAAGAGCGCCGGACGCAACCGGGTGTGCTGCTGAAGGGGGAAAAGCAAAAGGGCCCGACGTGGTCGGGCCCTTTCAGGTGTTGGCGGAGCGGACGGGGCTCGAACCCGCGACCCCCGGCGTGACAGGCCGGTATTCTAACCAACTGAACTACCGCTCCAATACTGCGAAATCGGTATCGACGGAATCGGCGCTGCTGGTGGGTGCTGAGAGGCTCGAACTCCCGACCTACGCCTTGTAAGGGCGCCGCTCTACCAACTGAGCTAAGCACCCGCTTACCCCGATTCCACCTTCGCTTGCGGTTGCTGCAGCGCGAAGAGGCCGAATCATATCCTATTCCTTTCCAGGTGCGCAAGGGCCTCGGCGAAAATTGTTCGGCCGCACCCAGGGCGCGCTATCATGGCGGGAACCCTGCCCACCCCTCGGGAGCCCCGTGTGAATCCGCCCCGCACCCCGCGCGAGCTGCTGCTGCACCTGTTCCAGCAGGCCGTGGCGGCGGCCGATCCGCTGGCCGTGATCGCGCCCCACCTGCCGGCCCCGCCGCGCGGACGCACCATCGTGATCGGCGCCGGCAAGGCCTCGGCGCGCATGGCCGAGGGCGTCGAGCGCGTCTGGCCCGGCCCGCTGGAGGGCCTGGTCGTGACCCGCTACGGCCATGGCGGCGCCACCCGCCGCATCGAGGTAGTCGAAGCCGGCCACCCGGTGCCGGACGAAGCGAGCGAGCTGGCGGCCCAGCGCATGCTGGCGCTGGTGCAGGGCCTGACCCCCGACGACCTGGTGCTGAGCCTGATGTCGGGCGGCGGCTCGGCCCTCCTGTCCCTGCCCGCGCCCGGCCTGTCCAGCGCCGACAAGCGCGCCATCCACCGCCAGCTGCTGCGCTGCGGCGCCCCGATCGGCGCCCTCAACACCGTGCGCCGCCACCTGTCCGCGGTCAAGGGCGGGCGCCTGGCCCTGGCCTGCCACCCGGCGCGGGTGGTGACCCTGGTGGTGTCCGACGTGCCGGACGACAACCCCGCCGTGGTCGCCTCCGGCCCCACCATTCCCGACGGCAGCACCCCGGCCGACGCCCGCGCCGTGCTCGAGCGCTACGCCATCCGCGTGCCGAGCGCCGTGCAGCAGGTGCTGGACGACCCGGCCCTGGCCGCGCCGCAGCCGGGCGACCCGCGCCTGGCCGGCAACGAGGTGCGGCTGATCGCCACCGCCCAGGACGCGCTGGAGGCCGCCGCCGCCGCCGCCCGCGCCTGCGGCTGCACGGCCGTGATCCTGTCCTCCAGCATGGAGGGCGAAGCGCGCGAGGTGGCCCAGGTGCACGCCGCCATCGCGCGCCAGGTGGCGCGCCACCGCCAGCCGGCCGCGCCGCCGGCCGTGCTTCTGTCCGGTGGCGAAACCAGCGTCACCCTGCGCGGCAACGGACGGGGCGGGCGCAACACGGAATTCCTGCTGGCGCTGGCCCTGGCCTTGCGCGGGATGCCGGCCGTGCACGCCCTGGCCTGCGACACCGACGGCATCGACGGCAGCGAAGACAATGCCGGCGCCCTGCTCGGCCCCGACAGCCTGGCGCGCGCCCGCCTGGACCCGCGCGACCTGCTGGCCAACAACGACAGCTACAGCTTCTTCGAAGACCTGGGCGAGCTCGTCATCACCGGCCCCACCCGCACCAACGTCAACGACTTCCGCGCCGTCTACATCGCCGCCTGAGGGCGGTCAAGCCTGTTGTTTGTTGCGCAAACGTCCATGGCAAGGCTTGCAATTGCCAGGGGCGGCGTCGACAATGACGGGCTAAAAAACCGACAAGAAGTCACTGGGAAACAGGCGGAGACAGCCCCTCAAGTCCAACCCTTCTAGGAAAAACAAATGATCAACAAGCGCCCCCTGCTGGTGGCCCTGGCCGCCGCGCTGCCGATGAGCAGCGTGTTCGCCCAGGCCGTGGAAGCCCCCGTGCTGCAGTCCGTCACCGTGACCGCCCAGCGCCGCGTCGAGAACATCAAGGAAGTGCCGGTCTCCGTCAGCCTCATCAAGGACGAGAAGCTGGACGTGCTCAATTCCGGCGGCCAGGACATCCGCGTGCTGGCCGGCAAGGTGCCGAGCCTGAACATCGAATCGTCCAACGGCCGTACCTTCCCGCGCTTTTACATCCGCGGCTACGGCAACACCGACTTCACGATCTTCGCCTCCCAGCCCGTGTCCCTGATCTATGACGACGTGGTCCTGGAGAACCCGATCCTGAAGGGCTTCCCCATGTTCGACCTGGACGGCATCGAAGTGCTGCGCGGCCCGCAGGGCACCCTGTTCGGCCGCAACACCCCGGCCGGCGTGGTCAAGTTCGCCTCGGCCCGTCCGAAGCTGAACAAGATGGAAGGCTATGTGAACGGCTCCTGGGCCAGCTACAACACGGTGAACGTCGAAGGCGCCGTCAACGTCCCGCTGTCGAGCGAATGGGCGCTGCGCGCGTCCACCCTGCGCCAGCACCGCGACAACTGGGTCGACAACGTCTACACCCACCAGAACGACGCCCTGGAAGGCTACAACGAGCACGCCGAGCGCGTGCAGCTCCTGTACCAGCCGTCGGCGACCTTCAACGCCCTGTTCGGCCTGCACCAGCGCCACACCACGGGCAGCGCGCGCCTGTTCCGCGCCAACATCATCAAGAAGGGGACCGACGACTTCGTCGACGGCTTCGACAAGTCCATCCTCGACACCAACAGCCCGAACTACCAGCACCTGGACAGCAACGGCGGCAACGCGCGCCTGACCTGGGACCTGGGCGACTACAAGCTGTACTCGATCACCGGCTACGAAGCCGTGGGCGACTACTTCAGCCGCGGCGACATCGACGGCGGCCATGTGGGCGGCCCCGGCGTGGTGCCGTTCCAGGTCGAGACCGGCGGCGGCCTGACCGACTTGCAGCAGTGGTCGCAGGAGCTGCGCCTCGAATCGAAGGCCGAAGGACCGCTGAACTGGCAGGCCGGCCTGTACTACTTCAACGAAGACGCGCAAGGCTTCCAGGACAACTTCAACAGCACCACCGGCGGGCGCACCTCGCACCTGGCCTCGCGCCAGAAGAACACCGCCTGGGCCGCGTTCGGCTCGCTGACCTACAACGTCTCCGACGAGTGGAACGTGCGCGGCGGCCTGCGCTACACCAACGACAAGAAGGACTTCGACACCGTCTCGGCCGTCAACGTGGTGCAGGTGGCCCCGACCGGCGCCAGCGAAAGCGCCTCCAAGGTCAACTGGGACCTGTCGACCACCTATCGCCTGAACAAGGACGTCAACCTGTTCGGCCGCATCGCCACCGGTTTCCGCGCCCCGTCGATCGCCGCCGCCAGCGCCTCGGTGCCGGTGACCGTGGCCGATTCCGAGACCATCGTCAGCTACGAAGCCGGGGTCAAGGCCGACCTGTTCAACCGCCGCGCGCGCGCTTCCGTGTCGCTGTACGACTTCGAGGTGAAGAACCAGCAGCTGACCGTGGTGGGCGGCAACTCCAACGTCACGCGCCTGATCAACGCCGCCAAGTCGCTTGGCCGCGGCGTCGAGTTTGACTTCGAAGGTTATGTGCTGCCGGCGCTGCGCGTGTCGGTGGGCGGCAGCTACAACTTCACCGAGATCAAGGACCCGAGCCTGTCGGTGAACAAGTGCGGCCAGTGCACGATCACGGACCCGATCAACAGCGCCGGGCGCGTCGTCATCGACGGCAACCCGCTGCCGCAGGCGCCGAAGGTGTCGCTGAATGCCACCGCCAAGTACACCTGGCCGGTCGCCGACGGCGAGATGTTCGTGTTCACCGACTGGTCCTACCGCAGCAAGATCAACTTCTTCCTGTACGAGTCGAAGGAGTTCACGGGTAAACCGCTGACGGAAGGCGGGATCCGGATCGGCTACAACTGGGCCGAGGGCAACCGCGAAGTGGCCTTCTACGGCCGCAACATCACCAACCAGATCCGCATCACCGGCGGCATCGACTTCAACAACCTGACCGGCTTCATCAACGAGCCGCGCATCTGGGGCGTCCAGTTCAAGGCCGCCTTCTAAAAAAATCGGGGACAGACCCGGTTTTCCGAGCAATGTTGCTCGAAAAACCGGGTCTGTCCCCGATTTTCTGTGAGATACTGTATAAATAAACAGTATCTTATGTCCGTAAGAAAAATCATCCACTGCGATTGCGACTGCTTCTACGCCTCGGTCGAGATGCGCGACAACCCGGCTTTGCGCGGGGTGGCGCTGGCCGTGGGCGGGCGGGCCGACCAGCGCGGCGTGGTCGCCACTTGCAACTACGAGGCGCGCCGCTACGGCGTGCATTCGGCCATGCCCACTGCCCAGGCCCTCAAGCTGTGCCCGGACCTGGTGGTGCTGCCGCCGGCGATGGAGAAGTACCGCATCGCCTCGCGCCAGATCATGGACATCTACCGCAGCTACACGGAGCTGGTGGAACCCCTGTCCCTGGACGAAGCCTATCTCGACGTCACTGACGCGCCCCATTGCAAGGGCAGCGCGACCCTGATCGCCCAGGAGATCCGGGCCCGCATCCAGGCCACGGTCGGCATCACCGCCTCGGCCGGCATCGGCCCCAACAAGTTCGTGGCCAAGATCGCCAGCGACTGGAACAAGCCGGATGGCCTGTTCCTCGTGCGCCCGGAGGAAGTGGACGGCTTCGTGGCGGCCCTGCCGGTCAAGAAGTTGTGGGGCGTGGGCAAGGTCACGGCCGCGAAACTCAACAAACTGGGCGTGGAAACCTGCAACGACCTGCGCGGCTGGACCATCGCCGAGCTCGAGCGCCACTTCGGCAGCTTCGGCGCGCGCCTGCACGACCTGTGCCGCGGCATCGACCAGCGCCCCGTGTCGAATGTCCGCGAGCGCAAGTCGGTCAGCGTGGAAGAGACCTACACGCCGGACGTGCCCGACCTGCCGGCCTGCGCGGCCCTGCTGCCCGAGCTGTTCACCAATCTGGGCGCGCGCATCGCCCGCGCCAACGCCGCGAACCAGGTGCACAAGCTGTACGTGAAGATCCGGTTCGCGGATTTTCGCCACACTACGGTCGAATGCGCGGGCGCGGCGCCCGACCTGGCCGTCTATCAACGCCTGCTCGACACCGGCTGGCGGCGCGGCGCGCGCCCGGTGCGCCTGCTGGGCCTGGGGGTGCGCCTGAACGAGGCCACGCCCGCCGATCAACTGAGCCTGTTCGCGGACGAGCGCGTGTAAAATACCGTTCCCCGCGAATCAGGCACCTCCTTGAAAGTCTTGTATGTGGTTTAAGAATCTCCAGATCTACCGCCTTCCCGCCCCCTGGGCCTTCACTCCCGAACAACTCGAAGACGCCTTGAAGCCGTTCAGCTTCGCGCCCGCCAGCAGCAACGAACTGCTGCGCCAGGGCTGGGACTCCCCGCGCGGCAACGGCCATCTGGTGCACACCGTGAACAAGCAGATGCTGATCGTGCTGGGCACGGAAAAGAAGCTGCTGCCCTCGTCCGTGATCAACCAGGTGGCCAAGGCGCGCGCCGCCGAGCTGGAAGAGCAGCAGGGCTTCCCGCCCGGGAAGAAGGCGATGCGCGACCTGAAGGAGCGCGTGGCCGAGGAACTGCTGCCGCGCGCCTTCTCGATCCGCTCCAACACCTTCTGCTGGATCGACCCGGTCAACGGCTGGCTGGTGGTGGACGCGGCCAGCGCGTCCAAGGCGGACGACGTGATCAAGCACCTGCTGCGCGCGGTGGACCGCATGCCGCTGCAGTCGCTGCGGGTGCAGCGCTCGCCGGTGACGGTGATGACGTCCTGGCTGGAGCTGGACGAGGCGCCGCACGGCTTCACGGTCGACATGGACACGGAACTGCGCGCCACCGGCGAATCGAAGGCGGCGGTGCGCTACGTGAAGCACACGCTCGACCCGGACGACATCGCGCGCCACATCAAGCAGGGCAAGCAGTGCACGCGCCTGGCGATGACGTGGAACGAGAAGGTCTCCTTCGTCCTGACCGAGCAGCTCGCGATCAAGAGCGTGAAGGCGCTCGACGTGATGAAGGAAAACGACGCCGTCACCCGTGACGAAGCGGAGCGTTTCGACAACGACATGATGCTGATGACGGGCGAACTGTCCCAGCTGCTGGCGGACGTGGTCGTCGCCCTGGGCGGCGAAGCGGCCGGCTAAAAACCGAGGGTCAAAACCGAGGGTCAGATCGCCCATTGCACCATGAGCTCGCTCGCGAGCGAGCTCATGGTGCAATGGGCGATCTGACCCTCCCTGTTCAAAGCGTTTGGAAGACGCCGGCGGCGCGGTTCTTCTGGACGTTGTCCCACGCGAACACCTGCCCGTTCATGGCGACGTAGACGCCGGCCGGCAGGGTTTGCGCCACGCCCACCGCGACGCCCAGGTTGAACAGGGCGTCCGAGTTGGCGATTTCATACGGGATCATCGCGCCGGTCAGCACGATGGTCTTGCCCAGCGCGGCCGCGCCCAGCACGGCCGCCGTCTCGCGCATGGTGTCGGTGCCGTGGATGATCACGATGGCCGGCTCCGGCGCCGCCTGGCAGGCGGCCAGCACGCGCTGGCGGTCGGCGTCCTGCATGTCGAGCGAATCGAGCAGGGGCAGCACGTCGAGCGCCACCGGCACCGTCATGCGGGTACGCTGGATGACCGCCGGCAGATGGCTGGCGCCGAAACCCAACACGCCGTTCAGTTCATTGTAGTGTTTGTCGAAGGTGCCGCCGGTGGCAACAATGCGCAGGCTCATTGGTGTACTCTTGAGTAAACGAAGGCGTTCATCTTATCAAACGCGGTACTTGTCATGAAAGCAGTCGCACCCGGCACCGTCATCTTCCACCGCCACCGCGGCTATGGCGTGATCACGGCCGTCAATCTCCTGACGGGCTGGATCTCGGCCCGCTTCGGCACCGAGTCGCGCACGCTCGACCTGAATCTGTCGACCGACGAGGTGCAGTTCGGCGACGGCGAGGCGATCCTGTTCCGGCGCGCGCCGCCGGACCGCATGCCGCACGCGCGCCTGATGCAGATGGTGCGCCAGCTGCACGCGGCGGGTTATCAAAAACTCTACCTGTATTCCTGGCCCAAGGCGTCCGGCCTGCACTGGCGCTGGCATCTGTTCACCGGCCCGCGCGACTGGATGCAGCGCTCCTGGCGCGAAGGGTGGTACGGTTCGGGCGCGGACTACAACTTCAATCCCGTGCTGGGCTGGGGCGATGCGCCCGGCGCCAGCACCGATGAATTGATCCATGCCCTGGCCCAGTTCGACCCGCAGGGCCTGGCGCGGGCGCTCGGGCGCGACGAGGATCACACGGCCTGGTTCGCGCGCGTGTGCGATGCGCTCCTGCCGGGCTACATGTACAGCCTGGACATGCCGCCCGAACGGCTGGACGAGGCGCCGCCGCTGCCGGTGGTGCCGGTGCGCGCCGGCCTGCCGGCCTACAGCGGACCGGAGCTGGACTGGCCTCCGGGCTGGAAGGGCTTGTGGACGCGCGCGCGCCACGTGCTGCCCGAGCCGGCGCCCAACTTCAGCGGGCTGCCCGAGCTGCCGGGCTGATTCTCGCGTCCGCGCGCCGGCGCTGCCTGTGAGCAGATGCGCAGGGGCCCCCGCGTTCGCGGGGGTGACGGCAGCGTGGCCATCAACGGCTGCGCGGCCATTACACCGTGCGCACCACCGTCACCCCCGCGCAGGCGGGGGCCCCTGGTGCGCTGCGCAGCCGCCACCCGTCAGCGATTGGCCAAGGCTTCCGGATTGAGGATGTTGGTCGGCGTGCCGGCCGCGTAGGCCAGTACATTGCGGAAGGCCGCGTCGAAGTACAACTCGTAGCTGTCTTTCTCCACATAGCCGAGATGCGGCGTGGCCAGCACGGTGGGGATGCGCAGCAGTGGCGCGTCCGCCGCCAGCGGCTCGCCGGGGAAGACATCGAGCGCGGCCCGCCCCGGCCGGCCGAGCTGCAGGGCCGCTTCCAGCGCGCCTTCCTCGACCAGCTCGGCACGGCTGGTGTTGACGAACAGTGCGTCCGGCTTCATTTGCGCCAGGTCGGCCGCGGTGACGATGCCGCGCGTGGCATCGTTCAGGCGCAAGTGCAGGCTGAGCACGTCGGCGCTGGCGAAGAAGTCCGCGCGGGTGGACGCGGCCAGGTAGCCGTCCGCTTGGGCGGCGGCCCGGCTCGCTTCGCTGCCCCAGACCAGCACCCGCATCCCGAACGCCCGCCCATAGCCGGCCACCATCCGCCCGATCTTGCCGTAGCCCCAAATGCCGAGGGTGCGCCCTTTGTTGACCACACCCAGTCCATTCAGGGCCGGATTGATCGAGGCGGTCTGCCACAGCCCGTCCTTCAGGTTGGCCGCGTAGGGCACGATGCGGCGCTGGGCCGCCATGATCAGGGCCCAGGTCAGCTCGGCGGGCGCGACGGGCGAGCCGACGCCTTCGGCAATGGCCACCCGGCCTTCTGTGCACGCCGCCACGTCCACATGGCCGGCCAGCTTGCCGGTCTGGGAAATGAGCTTGAGATTGGGCAGCTTGGCCAGCAGGGCGCGCGTGATGGGCGTGCGTTCGCGGATCAGCACCAGAGCGTCGTAAGCCGCCAGGCGCAGCGCCAGCTGGCCCAGGCCGCGCACGGAATTGTTAAATACTTTTACTTCATGACCCTCCAGTAAACGGAAGGCTTCCAGGCCGCGCACGGCGTCCTGATAGTCGTCGAGAATGGCGATTTTCATGCAATTCATCTTGATTTCGTAGGGAAATAACAGGAATTTCCGGAATCCGAATAGCCTACTACTTTACTCGGACATTTTTCCTACATTTTTGTAGTGCGCGCATTTAATTGCAAGATCGGCAGGTGTACAATCGGCCCCAATTCGGACCGGCCGGCGCGTTCCGCGCCGTCGTCCAGCAGTCCCGTACCGCCCCGAACCAATCGCCAACCGACTGGCTCCTGAGCGCACTGCGCACCGCGCCAGGACTGCGAGCAGCTTTTCATTTTGGCATTGGAGGCATCTATGAACCAACCCGTAATGGGCGGCGTGGCGGCACTGAACGTCCCAGCATACATCAAACACCAAGAACTGATCAGCTGGGTGGCCGAGATCGCGGCCCTGACCAAGCCCGACCGCATTGTCTGGGCCGATGGCTCCGAGGAAGAGTACGACCGTCTGTGCGCCCAGATGGTGACCAGCGGCACCATGCGCAAGCTGAACCCGGAAAAGCGCCCGAATTCCTACCTGGCCTGCTCCGACCCGACCGACGTGGCCCGGGTCGAGGACCGCACCTTCATCTGCTCGGCCACGCGCGAGCAGGCAGGCCCGACCAACAACTGGATGGCCCCGGACGAGATGCGCGCCACCCTGAACGGCCTGTTCGACGGCTGCATGCGCGGGCGCACCCTGTACGTCGTGCCGTTCTCCATGGGCCCGCTCGGCTCGCCCATCGCCCACATCGGCGTGGAGCTGACCGACTCGCCCTACGTGGTGGTCAACATGAAGATCATGACCCGCATGGGCAAGGCCGTGTACGACGTGCTGGGCAAGGACGGCGCCTTCGTCCCCTGCGTGCACTCTGTCGGCATGCCCCTTGCCGCGGGCCAGAAGGACGTCGCCTGGCCGTGCAACGCCACCAAGTACATCGTGCACTACCCGGAAACGCGCGAGATCTGGTCCTTCGGCTCCGGCTACGGCGGCAACGCCCTCTTGGGCAAGAAGTGCTTCGCCCTGCGCATCGCTTCCAACATGGGCCGCGAGGAAGCGCGCCAGAACGGCACCGGCTGGCTGGCCGAACACATGCTGATCCTGGGCGTGGAGTCGCCGCAAGGGCAGAAGCACTACGTGGCCGCCGCCTTCCCTTCGGCCTGCGGCAAGACCAACTTCGCCATGCTGATTCCGCCCAAGACCTTCGACGGCTGGAAGATCACCACCATCGGCGACGACATCGCCTGGATCAAGCCGGGCGCTGACGGCCGCCTGTACGCGATCAACCCGGAAGCCGGCTACTTCGGCGTGGCGCCGGGCACCAACGAGAAGACCAACTACAACTGCATGGCCTCGCTGCGCTCGAACGTCATCTTCACCAACGTGGCGCTGACCGACGACGGCGATGTGTGGTGGGAAGGTCTGACCAAGGAGGCGCCGGCGCACCTGATCGACTGGCAGGGCAAGGACTGGACCCCGGCTTCCGGCACCAAGGCCGCGCACCCGAACGCGCGCTTCACCGTGGCCGCGACCCAGAACCCGGTCATCGACGACAAGTGGGACGATCCGGCCGGCGTGCCGATTTCCGCCTTCATCTTCGGCGGACGCCGTTCGACCACGGTGCCGCTGGTGACCGAGGCGCGCAACTGGACCGAGGGTGTGTACATGGCCGCCACCATGGGCTCCGAAACGACGGCCGCCGCGGCCGGCCAGATGGGCGTGGTGCGGCGCGACCCGTTCGCCATGCTGCCCTTCATCGGCTACAACATGAGCGAGTACTTCCAGCACTGGCTGGAGATGGGCGGCAAGCTGCCGGCCCAGCCGAAGATCTTCTGCGTCAACTGGTTCCGCACCAATAGCGAAGGCAAGTTCGTCTGGCCCGGCTACAGCGACAACATGCGCGTGCTGAAGTGGATGCTCGAGCGGGTGCAGGGCGAGAGCGGCGGCGTGGAGCACGTGTTCGGCACCTCGCCGGCCTTCGAGCACCTGAACTGGGACGGCGTGGACTTCACGCTGGAAGAGTTCGAGCTGATCACCTCGATCGACGTCGATGCCTGGCGCGATGAGCTCAAGCTGCACGAGGAGCTGTTCGCCAAGCTGTCCTTCGGCCTGCCGCAGGAACTGGTCGAAACGAAGGAGCAGATCGCCCAGCGCCTCGGCGCCTGATTCGCCGCCGTCACCCCCGCGAAGGCGGGGGCCCCTGGTAGAACGCAGTCTCAATGCGCGCGCGCAGAGGTCCCCGCTTGCGCGGGGATGACCTTCGGCTGAGCTAGGTGAGCTCGCGCTTTGGCCCGGCGAAGGCGTCGAAGATGCGGCGGTGGACTGCGTACGACATCGCGTCGGCGCGCTCGTAGTACTGGGCCACCCAGTCGAGCAGGGAGGGCAGCATGCTGTCCTGCTTTTCCTTGCTCTCGTACTTGTGCGGCTCCCACGGCCGCTGGCGGTTGTTCGCGAGGCAGCGCTCGCGGCCCGGGTTCATGAACACCAGCTCCGAGCAATAGGGCAGGGCCAGCTCGACCAGGTCGCCGTAGCAGCCTTCCGCCACCCAGCGCGGATTGGCCGCGAAGAAGGCCAGCAGGTCCGCCTTGACCTCCTCCGCCGGCCGCGGCACGGCAATCTGGCCCGGTTCCCACACGATGGTGTCCAGGTCCAGGTGGGCCAGCCCATGCTCCTGCGCCAGCGCGCGCGCATACCACGACTTGCCCGAGCCCGAATTGCCGAAGACGAGGATCCGCACGCTCAGTTCTTCAGCAGCGGTTCGAGGTATTTGCCGGTGACGCTTTCCGGGTTGGCCGCCACGTCCTCCGGCGTGCCGCAGGCGACGATGCGCCCGCCACCGGCGCCACCTTCGGGACCCAGGTCCACAATCCAGTCGGCGGTCTTGATCACGTCCAGGTTGTGCTCGATGATGACCAGCGTGTTGCCCTGGTCGCGCAGGCGGTGGATCACCTTCAGCAGCAAATCGATGTCGTGGAAGTGCAGGCCCGTGGTCGGCTCGTCCAGGATGTACAGAGTGCGCCCGGTGTCGCGCTTGGACAGCTCCAGCGACAGCTTGACCCGCTGCGCTTCGCCGCCCGAGAGCGTGGTCGCGCTCTGTCCCAGCTTGATGTAGCCCAGGCCCACGTCCAGGAGCGTCTGCAGCTTGCGCGCGATGATGGGCACGGCCTTGAAGAACTCGTGCGCGTCCTCCACCGTCATGTCCAGCACTTCGCTGATGCTCTTGCCTTTGTAGTGGACTTCCAGCGTCTCGCGGTTGTAGCGCTTGCCGTGGCAGACGTCGCAGGGCACGTACACGTCCGGCAGGAAGTGCATCTCCACCTTCAGCACGCCGTCGCCCTGGCAGGCTTCGCAGCGCCCGCCCTTGACGTTGAACGAGAAGCGCCCGGCGCTGTAGCCGCGCTCCTTCGAAGTCGGCACGGTGGCGAACAGGTCGCGGATCGGGGTGAACACGCCGGTGTAGGTGGCCGGATTCGAGCGCGGAGTGCGGCCGATCGGCGCCTGGTCCACCGAGATCACCTTGTCGAAGTGCTCCAGGCCGGCGATGGCGTCGTGCGGGGCCGGCTCCGTCTGCGAGCCGTACAGGTGGCGCGATAGGGCCGGGTAGAGTGTGTCGTTCACCAGCGTTGATTTGCCGGAGCCGGACACGCCCGTGATGCAGGTGAGGAGGCCCACCGGCAGCTTGAGGGTGACGTTCTTGAGGTTGTTGCCGCGCGCGCCGGTGATGACCAGCTGGCGGTCCGGATCGGACACGGCGCGCTCGTCCGGCATGTGGATGGTGCGGGTGCCGTTCAGGTACTGGGCCGTCAGCGACTTCTTGTTCTTCAGGATTTCCTTGAGCGTACCCTGGGCGATCACCTCGCCGCCATGCACGCCCGCGCCGATGCCCATGTCGACGATGAAGTCGGCGGTGCGGATCGCGTCTTCGTCGTGCTCCACCACCAGCACGCTGTTGCCGATGTCGCGCAGATGCTTGAGGGTGGCGATCAGGCGGTCGTTGTCGCGCTGGTGCAGGCCGATCGAGGGTTCGTCCAGCACATACATCACGCCGGTCAGGCCCGAGCCGATCTGGGAGGCGAGGCGGATGCGTTGGGATTCGCCGCCCGAGAGCGTGTCGGCGCTGCGGTCCAGCGACAGGTAGTCCAGGCCCACGTTGTTCAGGAATTTCAGGCGCGCGACGATCTCCTTGATCACGCGGTCGGCGATGTCCTTCTTCGCGCCTTTCAGTTTCAGCTGCTCGAAGTAGGACAGGCAGTCGCGCAAGGGCTTCTTCGCCACCTCGTAGATCGCGCTCTGGTTCTTGCCGCTGCCGATCTTGACGTGGCGCGCCTCCACCCGCAGGCGCGCGCCGGTGCAGGACGGGCACTCCTTCTCGTTGATGAATTTCGCCAGCTCCTCCTTGACCGCCATCGAGTCGGTCTCGCGGTAGCGGCGTTGCAGGTTGGTGACGATGCCCTCGAAGGCGTGCTCGCGGATCACCGTGCGGCCGCGTTCATTGATGTACGCGAACGGCACCGCGTGCTTGCCGGAGCCGTGCAGCACTACGTCCTGAGCGGCCTTGGGCAGGTCCTCGAACGGTGTGTCGATGTCGAAGCCATAGTGGTTGGCCAGGCTTTGCAGCATCGAGAAGTAGAACTGGTTGCGCCGGTCCCAGCCCTTGACCGCGCCGGAAGCGAGCGACAGGTTGGGAAAGGCGACGATGCGGCGCGGGTCGAAGAATTCGATGTGGCCGAGGCCATCGCACTCCGGGCAGGCGCCCATCGGGTTATTGAAGGAGAACAGGCGCGGCTCCAGCTCCTGCAGCGAGTAGCCGCACTGCGGGCAGGCGAACTTGTTCGAGTAGACGTGCTCGGCGCCGCCGTCCATCTCGAGCACCACGGCGCGGCCGTCGGCCAGGCGCAGCGCGGTCTCGAAGCTTTCGGCCAGGCGCTGCTTGATGTCCGGGTTGACCTTGATGCGGTCGATCACCACGTCGATGGTGTGCTTTTCCGTCTTCTTCAGCTTGGGCAGCTCGTCGACCTCGACGATCTTGGCGGAGGCGGTGCCGCTTTGCACGCGAAAGCGCACGAAGCCCTGGGCCTGCATTTCCTGGAACAGGTCGGTGTGCTCGCCCTTGCGGTTGGCCACCACCGGCGCCAGGATCATCAGCTTGGTCCCTTCCGGCATGGCCAGCACCGCGTCCACCATCTGCGACACCGACTGCGCGGCCAGCGCGTGGTCCGGGTGGTTGATGCAGTAGGGCGTGCCCACGCGCGCGTACAACAGGCGCAGATAGTCGTGGATCTCGGTCACGGTGCCGACCGTCGAACGCGGGTTGTGCGAGGTGGCCTTCTGCTCGATCGAGATGGCGGGCGACAGGCCCTCGATCAGGTCCACGTCCGGCTTTTCCATCAGCTGCAGGAACTGGCGCGCGTAGGCGGACAGCGACTCGACGTAGCGGCGCTGGCCTTCCGCGTACAGCGTGTCGAAGGCAAGCGAAGACTTGCCCGAGCCGGACAGGCCGGTGATGACGATCAGCTGGTTGCGGGGAAGGTCGAGGTTGATGTTCTTGAGGTTGTGCGTGCGTGCGCCGCGGATACGGATCTGTTCCATTCGGTGTGGGCCTTGCGGTCTCTGGACGATACTGTACATAATACCAGTATTCGAACGCGCGCGTACGGCCGGGCCCGCTCGCGGTGCATTCCCGAATCGGCCGGAAACCGCCATAATAGGAAGTTCAACGCCACACAGACCAAAGGAGCAATACATGGCATCAGTGAACAAAGTGATCATCGTCGGCAATCTGGGCCGCGACCCGGAAATTCGCTACATGCCGAGCGGCGATGCCATTGCCAATATTGCCGTGGCAACCTCCTTCAAGTCGAAGGACCGCAATACCGGCGAGCAGAAGGAACAGACGGAGTGGCACCGCATCGCCTTCTTCGGCCGCCTGGCCGAGATCGTGGGCCAGTACCTGAAGAAGGGTTCCTCGGTGTACGTGGAAGGCCGCCTGCAGACCCGCAAGTACACGGACAAGGACGGCATCGAGCGCTACACCACCGAGATCGTGGCGGAAAACATGCAGATGCTGGGCGGCCGCCAGGGCATGGGCGGCGGCGACATGGACGACGCCGGCGGCTACGACGCGGCCCCGTCGCGCCCGGCCCCGCGCCAGGCTCCGCCGGCTCCGGCCGCGCGTCCGGCGCCGAAACCGGCGCCCAACTTCTCGGACATGGACGACGACATTCCGTTCTAAGGATTACCTTTTCACATCCGTAAATAAGAGCCCGGTGACGTAGTTGTCACCGGGCTTTTTCCTTGTAGGCTACCGGAAGCTCGTGTTGGTCACCACCAGGACTGGGCCACTCCGTGTTCTTTGTCAGGGTCGTCCCCTTCAGCTCTGAAAATCCGCTTCCAATCGGCTTTCCATGCGATTAGTCCAGCCTCGTCGCCTGCGTGCAGCGTGATGATCTTGCCCCGTTCGTTCAGTACCAGATTCAGTTCCTTGCTGTGGTAATGGTAGGTGACGGTGACCTTCCAGCGCTGCAAAGCCGGGTTGCCGAACTTCTCGTTAACGATGTATAGCGGCCGGCGATCAGCCAAGTCGGTAATCAACTCGATTAAGGAACGTGGCTGGGCCATCGAATATGGTCCGTCTATCAGACCCATATTCACCAGCTGTCCTGGCCTGCCATTGTCGAGAACCAGATGCGATAGGCCTGATCCACCACTGCCACTGGGACCGTTCCTGACGCCGACCGACAGATACACGACCCGCTTCCTCGCATGTGGCGGAACGTCACGCAGGCAGCTGGTAACCGATGCAGGGAAGACCCAAGCGGCAACGTACTCGTCGATCTTCAGACGATACGCCGCGGGAAGCTCGGCCAATTCGTGGACCATGACGGTCTGATAGCCCTCCTGTTTGGTCAGTAGCACAACGACGTTCCTTTGTAGGAGTAAATCGAGAAGACAGGGTATCACCTTGGAATGCATTGAAAATGCGCACATTCTCACCAGATGGTCGGCTTTCGTAGTTTTTAGTTAGACGAGAGAGACATTCGCCCTCACCAAAAAGTTCTTACATTTTCGTGTGATTGCACTCATTGGTTGACGGTCGCCGAGCTGAAACTCTTTGGAAGCGGTCAATTGCAGGCGATGGCGGAGCCAGTGTCATCAACTATTCGGAAGGAGAACGCCGTATTCCAGATGCAACGAGGCTGCGCTCCTTGACTAGTACGCTCCAAACAGACGGTCCAGCGCGTTCTGGATCTCAAACCGAGCAGTCCGCGCGGAGGCGACGTGGATTTTCAGCTCGCTCATAGGAATAGCCCCCAATTGCGGGGTGTCCATCACATGATCCTCGCCATTGACCACGATGATTGGGAACAGGTCGGGCGGAAGTGTCATCGACGAGAACGCCGATACGGGGCGAAGCGGAACAACGATGCGCGTCGCCAGGCCGCTGACCACATTGCTTTGCACATCGATGAGGTACGGGATGTTGCGGCGATTCCGGCCCGGGTTCGCGAAAATGTCGAAACGGCTCATCAGAACGACCGCCACTCTTCAAGGGCTAGACCCTCCTCCTCCACCCGCTGGTTATATGCCGCGAGGAAAGCGGCGTGGTCTTGGTTCCATTGCTGCTCCTGGCGCAATTGGATCTCTTCGCGCAAGCGTTGCTCGCAAAGCTGCGAAATGTTGAGGCCAAGGCTTTTCGCCGCTTGGTAGACATCCATCGGCAGCGTGATGTTGGTTGCCTTTTTTGCCTGGGGATTGGGCGTGGCCCTTGCAGGTCTCATGAATAATGCGCATGAAGAGTGTTGGAAGATGTGCGCATTATATCTTCGATGACGGATGTTGTTTGGCGCAGAAAGTGCGGATCAGGTCCGCGACGCGGGCCGCTTCCTCCTCTAGCGCGAAGTGGCCGGTGTCGAGCAGGTGCAGCTCGGCGTGCGGCAGGTCGCGCAGCCAGGCGTGCGCGCCGGCTTCGACGAACAGCGGATCGCCCTTGCCCCAGGCGATCAGCGCCGGCGGGCGGTGCGCGCGCAGCCAGGCCTGCCAGGCCGGGTACTGCGCCACGTTGCTGTGGTAGTCGGCCAGCAGGCCTTGTTGGATGCGGCGGTTATCGGGCGGGACCAGGCCGGCGAGGTCGTGGTTCCACGCATCGGGGTTCAGGTTTGCCTGCGCGCGCGCGCCGGTCTGGTACATGAAGCGCACACCGTCCGGGCTCAGGATCTCGTCGAGCAGCGGCTGCGTGGCCTCGTTCACGCCTTGGTGCAGGGTGCCGATGTGGTGGACCAGCGTGTCCGACAGCCCTTCCTCGTAGGCGTTCGCGTTCTGGATCACGAGCGCGTCGATCCATTCGGGATGGCGCAGCGCGAGGCGCATGCCGACCGGGCCGCCGAAGTCCTGCATGTACAGCGTGAAGTGTTCCAGTCCCAGCGTTTCGATGAAATGCCCCATGACGCCGGCCAGCGCGTCGAAGGTGGCCGGCGTGCCGGGCGCAGCGACGCTGTAGCCGCTGCCGGGATAGTCCGGCGCGATCACGTGATAGTCCCGGGAGAGCAGCGGCATCAGGTCGCGGTACATGTGCGAGGACGACGGAAAGCCGTGCAGCAGCACGATGGCGGGGCGGCCCGGCTGGCCGGCCTCGCGATAGAAGATGGAGGCGCCGTCCACGTCCAGGGTGCGGTAGGTGCTGGTCATGCTGTTCTCCCGGTTACGGTTGTGATTGCGATCAGTAGCCGACGGTGAAGCGGCGGCGCGGGTGGGCGGGCGTTGCGATCTCGTCGAGCGCGGCGGCGGCCAGGTCGCCGACCGTGATGCTGCTGCCGCCTTCGGCGTCCACCAGCAGCTCGTCCAGGCCCAGGCGGAAGCTGCCGGTGCGCGCGCCGGGCAGCAGCATGGCGGACGGGGACAGGTAGCTCCATGCGATGGCGTCGTCGGCGCGCAGGCTGCGCAGGAAAGCGCGGGCTGCGGTCGCTTCGTCCTTGTACAGGGCCGGGAACTCGGGGGTGTCGACCAGGTCGGCGCCGCCCGGCGTTTTCAGGCTGCCGGCGCCGCCCATGAACAGCACGCGCGGCACGCCGGCGGCGCGCACGGCGTCGAACACCGCGGCGACATCCGTGCCGTGGTAGCGCACCGCGACGATGACCGCGTCCGCGCCGCGCAAAGCGCCGGTGAGCGCCGCTCCGTTGGTCAGGTCGATGGCGGTGGGCAGCAGATTGGTGTGCGCTTCGAGAGCGGCGGCGTTGCGGGCGATGGCGGTGATGCGGTGGCCGCGGTCCAGGGCTTCGGTACGCAGGGCGGTGCCGACGAAGCCGGTGGCGCCGATGAGTGCGAGGTTCATGCTCGTTCCTTTCGTGTGGGGTTGGTGTGATGGGAACGATAGCGCCGCGCGAATGTCTTGATAAGACGGATAATGCGATAATCACTGTCACTCAAAACAGGACAATCGAGCCATGGCCGATCTCGCCGACATCAATCTCAACCGCCTGCTGGTGTTCGTCCACGTGGTGGAAGCCGGTTCCCTGACCGGCGCCGCCAACCGCCTCGGCCTGGCCAAGACGGTGGTCAGCGCTCACATGCAAAAGCTCGAAGCGGAGGTCGGCGCGAGCCTGCTGGTGCGCACCACGCGGCGCCTGTCGCTGACCGAAGCGGGCGAAGGCTTCTACGAGGCGTGCCGCCGCATCGTGAGCGAAACCCAGGCGGCCGTGGAGGCGGCGGCGCTCGACACGGCGGAACCGCGCGGGACCCTGCGCGTGACCGCGCCCATCGACTACGGCGCCACGGTGGTCGCCCCGGTGGCGGTGGAGCTGCAGCGGCGCCATCCCGCGCTGCGCATCGAACTGGTCACCGTGGACCACGTGGTCGATCTGGTGGCTGAAAAGATCGACCTGGCGATCCGCGTCGGGCGGCTGGCCGATTCCGGCTACCAGGCCGCGCGCGTGGGCGACTTCCATGAACGCTTGGTGGCCGCGCCCGCGCTGCTGCGCTCTCGTCCCAAGCCGAAAACGCCGGACGACCTGCGCGCCTTTCCGTTCGTCGCCCTCTCCGTCCTGCCGCACCCGGACACCTGGACCTTCCGGCGCGGCGCGGCGGTGCGCACGATCCGCTTCACGCCCACCTTCCAGTCCAATACGGCGTATGCGGTGCGGCAGGCGGCGCTGGCCGGTGGCGGACTGGCGGTGCTGCCGGATTTCGTGGTGCGGGAGGACCTGGCGCAGGGACGGCTGGTGCACGTGCTGCCGCAGTGGGAACTGCCGGGCGGCGGCATTCATGCCGTGTTTCCGGCCGCGCGCCATCGGCCGCAAAAGGTGCGCGCGTTTGTCGACGCCCTGCGCGCCCACGTCGCCGCCTAGCGCGGCGTCGCTACAATTTCATGAAACTTGAAGTCGACCGGCGACGTATACTTGTCGTCTTTTTCCAGCCTTCCCTCAGCATGCGTACCCGATTCCAGTCTTGCGCCGCCTTGGCGCTGTTCGCCCTGTCCGTGCAAGCCGGCGCCGCCGCGCTGACGCCGTATCAGCAGACCGCCCTCAACAAGATGCTGGCGCAAGTGCCGGCCGAACAGCGCGCCATGGTGCGGCCGCAAATGGAAGCCATGGTCAGCCGCCTGGGCAAGGCCGAAATCGACATGATGATGGCGAAGATGGGCGCCGCGCAGAAAGAAGAAGCGCGCGAAGATAGCGGCGATGGCGAATGGGGCAAGGCCGAAGCGGATTATCAGGCCGCCTTCCCCAAGGTACAGGCTTACATCGCGCGCGTCTCGGACACCCGTGACCGCATGACCGCGCACTGGGAGGGCGTGCTGAAGTCCCTCGAAGACGAATACAGCAAAGCCCGCAGCAATTCCTTCGTCGATCGCGCCACGTTCGACGCCTGCCAGCACGCGCTCAACCTGGTCCCGTCCGGGCGCGCCAAGATCCCCGGCCTGGAGCAGACCCACGCCGAGCAGGACCGCATCATGACCCGCATGCTGGTCGAGAATCGCGCCGATTACCGCAGCGTCGAGGCCTACGCCAAGATGCTGGGCCAGCCGGTCGATTCCGAGATGGTGGCGCCCGTGCGGTATCACTGGTCCGCGCCGCTGGCCGAAGGCGGCGTGCAGGCCAGCCTGAGCAAGCTGGATGGCGACATGGCCGCGCTGCTCGAAGCGAACACCCGCGAGCTGCACCGCATCTACACCAAGGGCTATGCCGATCAGGGCTCCGGCGTGGTGTCGAAGCTGCAGGAGCGCGACCTGCAGGCCCAGCGCGACAAGGCCGCCAAGGCTGCCGTGGCCCTGTGCGCGCCGGCCAATGAAGCCTATACGCGCGGACTGGTGCAGTTCCTCGCGCCGGTCGCGGCGAAGCGCAAGCACTAAGGACGGACTACCCGTTGTCATCGCCTTGAAAACGTGGTGAAATAGCCCATTTTGGAAACGATTCCAATCCATGGGCAAAGCGCATTTCGAGGTGCTGGACGGGTTGCGCGGTACCGCCGCGCTGATGGTGGTGCTGTTCCACTTTTCGGAGCCGCTGCTGGGTGACCCGCAGGTCAATCCGCTGGGGCATGTGTTCCTGGCGGTGGACTTCTTCTTCTGCCTGTCCGGGTTCGTGATCGGTTATGCCTACGATGCACGGCGCGAACTGGGCGTGGCGGGCTTCGTGCGCACCCGCCTGCTGCGGCTGCATCCGCTGGTGCTGGTGGGCGCGACGCTCGGGCTCCTCTCCTTCATCCTCGATCCGTTCGGCGGCGCGGCGCGTGCGGCGGACGTGGCGCTGGCCTATGCGAGCGCGCTGCTGCTGGTCCCCTATGCGGCGGGCCTGCCGGACCGGTTCGACCTGCTGTTCCAGCTGAATGCCCCGGCCTGGTCGCTGTTCTGGGAGTACGTGGCGAGCCTGGCGTATGCGCTGCTGCTGTGGCGCATGCCGCGCAGGGCCTTGGGCGCGCTGGTGCTGGCCGCCGCGGGGGCGCTCGTGGCGCTGGCCTGGCATGCGGGAACGGTCGACGGCGGCTGGGGCTTGTCCAACTGGTGGCAGGGCGGCGTGCGTACGGCCTATGCGTTCTGCGCGGGTTTGCTGGCGTGGCGCTGCCGCTTCGTGCTGCGTACGCCTCTCGGCTACCTGATGCTGTCGCTGGCGTTGGTTGCGGGGCTGCTCGCGGCGCGCAACTGGATGCTCGAGCTGGCGCTGGTGCTGGCCGGCTTTCCGCTGCTGGTGGCCATGGGCGCCGGAGCCACCGCGACCGGACGCGCTGGTGTGTTGTGCCGCTTCATGGGGCGCATCTCCTATCCGCTCTACATCACGCACAATATGCTGATCTGGCCGTTCGGGCATGTCGTGCAGCGCGTGCATCCGGGGCCGCTGCTGACGGCGGCCGTGGTGGCGGGCGGAGTGTGCGTGGCGGTGGCCGTGGCCTATGCCGCGTTGCGCTGGTTCGATGAACCGCTGCGGGCGTGGCTGCGCGATGCCCCCGTCGTCCTCGCGGAAGCGGGGACCCCAGATAAGCAGTTGGCTGCAAGCGCAGGCCGCAGTGGCTGCGCCGCGCACCAGGGGCTCCCGCCTTCGCGGGAGTGACGGTGGTATCGCGCGCTAGCGGCTCAGCTTTCGAGCAAATACTGCTTGGCTAGCGCACCAGCTTGTCGATCAGTTCCGGCGTGATCACGCCTGAATGCGCGGTGCGGCGGCCGGCGGCGTCGAACCAGTAGCTGCGCGGCTTCTCGCCGCGCCAGCGCGGATCGATGGCGAAGCGCAGCTGCTCCGGAGCCTGGGCGCCGAAGCTCCAGGCGTCGTGCAGCAGACCGATCGAATCGAGCCGGCGCGTGCTCTGCGCGGCCAGCTCCGCGTCCGCCAGCGGGTCGGTCGACACGGTCACGATGTCGAAGTCGTGGCGCGTGGTGCGCACGCGCGCGAGCGTGTCCAGGCTGGCCTGGCAGAACTCGCAGTCCATCGACCACACCAGCACCACGAACGGCCGCCCATGGTGGGCCGCGACGATGTCGCCCAGGCTCTGCGGCTCGAACGGATGCAGCGATTCCGGCCGCGCGGCGGCCGACAGCAGCACGGCCAGCACGGCCGCGCCGACGATGCGCGCAATCCTCATGGCGCGATCCTCCTGATGACGATGCCCTGGTCGGCGGTGCGCCAGGCCAGGCGGATACCGCCCTCCTGGGCGGCGACGAGATGGGGGTGGTCGGACGCGGCGGTGCTGGACGCGGCGATGGCTTCGCGCCAGCTGCGGCCGCCGTCGCCGGACGCGCGCGCGTGCACGCGCGTGGCGCTGCCGTCGAACTCCTTCCACACGATGGCGACCGTGTTTCCGGCCGCGGCCACCTCGGCGTGTTCGGCCAGCGCGCCGCCCAGGCGCTGCGGCGGCGCCAGCTTGCCGTCGGCGGACGCGGCGTAGAAGGCGCCGCCTTCGTCGTCCTTGGCGTTGAACCAGACTTGATGGCGCCGGCCGGCGCCGTCGAAGGCGAGCGCGCCGCCGTGGTGCGGGCAGGCGTCGATGTGCCAGTCGTCGAAGGAGGCGCGCTCCGGCGCGGGCGGCTGGCCGTCGGCGGCCAACACGGCGGTGGCGAAATCGCGCACGTTCGGCTCGAACACGTGCCGCCACAGCGCATGCACGCGGCCCGCGCCGTCCTGCGCCAGCGCGATGCGGCAGCACTCGCAGCTATGCTCGGCCAGGCGCACCTCAGACCGGAAGCTGGCACCGCCGTCGTCCGACACCGCATAGTAGATGCCCGCGCCGCGGTAGGCGCGCTTCTGCGCCCGCGCGGCCTCGGCGTCGCGCTTGTCGATCCAGGCCACGAACAGGCGCCCGTCGCGGTCGACCAGCAGCGTGTCGAAGCGGTGCGTGATCAAGGCGCGGTCGCGGTGCACTGGCTGCGGCGCGGAGAACGTGCGCCCGCCGTCGGTCGAGCGCGCGAAGCGGATCTCCCCGGTGTAGGGCTTGCCCAGCGGCCGGGTCCAGGTCAGGTAGAACTGCCCGGCCGGCCCGAAGGCGAGCTTGGGACGGCTCTCGCCGCTCGCCTCGATCGGCTCCGGCGTGCGCAGCACGCGCTGCGGCGCGGACCAGGTCCTGCCTTCGTCCGCCGTCCACTGCAGCACGATGTTGGCGCCGCCCGCCTCGAGCGCCGTGTAGGCCACCCACAGGCGGCCGGCGGCGTCGAGCGCGGCGGAGCTTCCCAGGCTGGCCTCGCCGGCGCCGGCCGCATGCTGGTGCTGGGCCCAGCCAGGCCGCAGCGCGGCCAGGCCGGCCGCGGCGGCCAGGCAGCGCAGGATATGACGTCGATTCGCTTGCATGGCCGCCCCCTCAGAAGTTGGCGCGCAGGCCGAGCTGCACGGAGCGCGGCGGCGACAGGGTCTGGTTGTACGGCTGGCTGGCGCTGTAGGTGCCCTCGCTGTAGCGGCGGTCCAGCAGGTTGCTGCCGCGCGCGAACAGGGTGACGGCGGCGCTCCAGTTGTACTGCACGCTGGCGTCGAGCGCGGTGCTGCCGCCCTGGCCGTAGCGGATGCCGCTCACGCTGGTGGTATCGAGCAGCATCGGGCCCACGTAGCGCGCTTCGAGGTGGGTGCGCCACTGCGGCGCCGGCTGCCAGGATACGCCGAGCCAGGCCGTGTTCTTCGGCAGCCCGGTCAGCTGCACGCCGAGCGGATCGGTGACGACGGCGCCGCGCCGGGTCAGGTAGCTGTCGGTGTGGGTGGCGTAGGCGTCGACCCGCAAGCTGGAGGACAGGCGCCAGCCGGCCGTCAGTTCGACTCCGTGGGCTTGCCCGTCCTGGTCGTTGGTGTAGTACTTGGCCGAACCGCCGCAGGTGGGCAGGGCCGCGCCGCCGCAGATCAGCTGCACCTGCGCGGGCGCGTTGCCGGCCTTGGCGGTGAAGGTGGCGATCATGTCGCTGATGTTGTACAGGAAGTAGGTCAGGCCGACCGTCCAGCCATCGCGCCGGTAGTCGAGGCCCGCTTCCCAGCCGCGCAGGTTCTCCGGCACCAGGTCCGGGTTCGCAATGGTGGTGCTGGTGCCGGTGCCGAAGCTGCGCGTGAGGTTGTTGAAGCCGGGCGCGCGGAAGGCCTTGTAGGCGGCCGCGCGCACGGACAGCGCCTCGGTCAGCTCGTAGCGGCCGGCCAGGCTCGGGTTGAACGCGGTCTTGCTGGCCGCCGGCAGTGCGCCCCCCGTGACCGCGCCGGAGGCGAGGGTACGGCGGTTGGCGCGCTCGTCGATGGCGTAGCGGTCGACCCGGGCCGACAGCGTGAGGTCGAGCGCATCCAGCGGCAGGAACTTGAACTGGCCGAACACGCCCTCGAAAGTCTGGGTGCCCTCGCCGGCGGTGCTGCTGTCGAAGCGGCCTTGCGGCGCGGACGGGGCGACCGGCGTGTTGTAGAACAGCTCCGTGTCCTCGGCCGACAGGCGGCGGTAATCGACCCCGGCCAGCACGCTGTACAGGAGCGGGTTGACGCGGGTCGAGTACAGCAGGCTGGCGCCGCGCTCGCGGTAGCGCAGGGTGCCCTGCTGGGAATAGAACTGGACCACGTTCTCGTTCACCTTGGCCGGGGTCAGGGCGGCGCTGCTGCTGGTCAGGCAGGTGGTGCCGCCCTGGTAGTAGCAGGTGTTGCCGTTGAGCTTGTCGAAGGCGACGTACTGGGCCCAGGCGTTGGCCTGCAGCAGGCTGCGGTCGGCGAATTTCTTCTCGACCTGGGCCGCCAGGTCCGGGCTCTTCTGCAGGTTGCGGCCGTACACGTAGCCGATGCTCTGGTCCTGCTCGTGGTAGCCGACCCGCACATAGCCCTGCACCGTGTCGCTCGGGCGAGCCCAGGCGGTCAGAGACAGGTTGCGGTTCTCGGCCTCGGTCGCGTGCTTTTGCGGGAAGCGGTACAGGTAGGCGTCAGGCGTGGCCTGGTAGCCGTCCGTGTGGAACACATCGCCGGACAGGTTGAAGCCGGCGCGCTCGGACAGCGCAAAGTTGCGGCTGAAGGCCAGGTTCCAGCTGCCTTGCGTGCCGGCGCTGACCTGCACCTGGCCGCCGTCGCTGCGGGCGCGCTTGGTGACGATGTTGACCACGCCGGCCACCGCCATGTTGCCCCACAGGCTGGAGTTACCGCCGCGCAGGATCTCGACGTGATCGATGTTCGACAGCGGCACCTTGAACCACTGGGTGGTCAGGTAGAAGGGGTCGTGGATGGGCACGCCGTCCAGCAGGACCAGGACCTTGGCGTTGCCCAGGCCGCGCATCTTGGTCTGGTGGCCGGTGGGGTCGGACAGGGCGGCCGGCACCGCGGAAAAGTTCAGGCCGGGGACGTTGCGCAGCAGCTGGTCCAGGGTCTGGGCCGGGCTCGACTTGATCTGGTCGGACGAGACGATGGTGGTGTGCAGCGGCATCTGTTCGACCTTGGTCTGGCTGCGGCTGGCGGCCACGATCACGGTCGCCATGTCGGCGGCTGGCTGCTGGGCAAAAGCGGGAAGGGCGGATGCGATCAGAAGAGCCAGGGGAAGACGCCGGGCCAGGGCGGCAGCTTGCGGCTGCGGGGTATGCGGTTTCATGTTTGTTCTCGGCAATCCGGTCGGGTAACCGGCGGTCACATAATCATGCATTTTCGATGCATGTTTCTATGACTCAAATCAAATTTCCAGTCTGTACGTCCACTCCGGGATTGGATGCGTGCGGACGCGCCGGCGTTTCCCGAAACGCGGCGGGGACTGGATCAGGCGGCGGAGAACGGCGTGCCGGGCGGGGCGCGGGGCTGGGCAGGCGACCAGGCGGGGGAACCCGGCGGCGTGGGGGCGGCGGGCGCGGCGCGCGCGCGGGTGAAGCCGACGGCGGCCAGCACGGGCGGGCTGGTGGCGGGCAGCCCGCTGCCGCCCGGCGTCCAGCACAAGGAGCAATGCTGGGTGTGGTGGTCGGAAACCGGGGTGCCGGGCGTGCCGGCCGGCAGCAGCTTGGCGCCGGCGGCGGTACAGACCTGGGCCAGCGGGAAGCCGTCCGCACCGGCGCGTTGCGCCAGCTGGACGTAGGGCAACAAGGACGCCAGCAGCACGGCAAGGAAGGCGATCCATGCCGTTTGCCGCCGGGCCTGTTGTGCGAAAGTCATCCTGCGATTGTACCAGCCCCTCCCCGCGCCGGAATTGATGCAGTTGACCTTCAGAGGGTCAGATCGCCCATTGCACCAAAAATGCCCGGCTGGGCAAGATTTTGTGCAATGGGCGATCTGACCCTGGGGTTAGAACTCGAAGTGGGCGGCGACGAGGTCGGCGGTGCCGGCGCCGAAGCGGGCGCCGATGGCGGCCAGCTGGGTGCGCAGCAGGGCTTCCGGGGCGGCCTCGGGCGGCGCTTCCAGCCGTTCGCCGCCGGCGTCGGCGGGGCGGTCGGGCAGCAGCGTCAGGCCGTTGCGGGTGCGGATCGGGGCGTCGCCCAGCACGTAGGCGCGGCTGCGCAGGGTGCTGGACCAGGCGTCGGCCAGCAGCGCCAAGGCCACCTCGTCCACGCCGTCGACGGCCGTGAGCGCCAGTTCGCGGCGCGGCGCCAGCCAGCGGTTGAAGACATAGGCCGCTCCCATGCGCCAGCCGACGCCGAAGCGCGCACTGTCGTGGCGGCTGCTCCAGTCGCTCAGGCCGTAGCGCGCGGCCACGCTCTGCGCGGCCGCGCTGCCGCCCATCGCTTCGACCAGCGCCACCGCCAGCGGCAGGGCGGCGCTGATGCCGGCGCTGGAGATCACCCGCCCGTCCTGCAGGTAGCGCACGTTGGTCTGCCAGCGGGTGTCCGGCCAGCGCGTGCTGCGCTCGTCCTGGCTGGCCCAGTGGCCGGTGGCGCGGTGGCCGTGCAGCAGGCCGGCCTGGGCCAGGACCAGGGCGCCGTCGCAAATGCTGACCATGGTGGCGCCCTTGGCGGCCTGCCCTCGCAGCCAGTCGAGCAGGGCCGGCGCCGCGCCGTGGCCGAGCGCCGGCACGATCACGTAGTCGGCGCCTTCGGGGTGGGCGCCGTCGAAGCCGGCCAGGCTGGCGTCCGGCCGGATAGTGAGCGCCGGGCGCAGGCGCAAGTTGCCGGCCGTGCTGGACAAGGCCAGCACCTCGGCCACGCCGGCGCTGTGCAGGATGCCGTAGGGAACCACGTAGTCGGACAGCTCGGTGTCGCCGTCGGCCCCGACCACCGCCACCAGGGGCCGGGTATGGCCGGCGCGCGGCTCCCACGCGCTCAGTTCGCCGGCGGCGGCGGCGTTGACCAGGAATAGGACGGACAGGCAGATGGCGAGACGCATGGTGGCTGGGCGGTGGTTGGAAAGACGCCAGTGTCGCCGCCGGGCGCGCCGCCGACCGGACAATCGGCCCTGCTTTTCCGCCATAATGCGCAGCCATGACACCTGCGCACCCACATCGGATCGTGGTGGTCGGCTTCGGCCCCGCCCAAATCATGGACCTGGCCGGACCGCTGGAGGTCTTCGCCACCGCCAATACCCTGGCCCGTCTCGCGGGCCGGTCCGAGCCGTACGCCTTGACCCTGGCGGCGCCACAGGCGGGCCTGCTGGCGACCAACGCGGGCGTGCCCCTGTACGCGGCCCAGGCCCTGGCCGATCCGGCGCTGGCGGCCGACACGCTGTTGGTGGCGGGCGGGCGCGGGGCGCGCGCGGCGGCCGCCGATCCGGCCCTGATGGCGGCGCTGGCGGCCCTGTGCGCGCGGGTGCCGCGGGTGGCGTCGATCTGCACCGGCGCCTTCCCGCTGGCGGCGACCGGGCTGCTGGACGGGCGCACGGCCACCACCCACTGGTCCCACTTCGACGAGTTCGCGCAGCGCTTTCCGCGCGTGACCCTGGAGCGCGATGCGCTGTACGTGGGCGACGCCCGGGTGTCCTGCTCGGCGGGGATCTCGGCGGGGATCGATTTCTGCCTGTCCCTGGTCGAGCACGACCTGGGCCGGGCGGCGGCGCTGGAAGTGGCGCAGGGCCTGGTGGTCTACCTCAAGCGCCAGGGCGGGCAGTCGCAGTTCAGCCCGCGCCTGGCGGGCCAGGCCCGGGCCGGCGACGGCGACCGCTTCGCGGCGCTGCTCGAGTGGATGGCGCAGAACCTGGGGCGCGCGCTGCCGGTCGAACTGCTGGCCGAGCGCGCGGCGATGAGCGTGCGCAATTTCACGCGCCGCTTCGCCGCGGCCTTCGACATGCCGCCGGCGAAATACGTGCTGCTGCTGCGGATCGATGCGGCGCGGGCGCTGCTGTCGGGCAGCACGCTGGCGGTGGAACAGGTGGCGGCGCGCTGCGGGTTTCCGTCGGCCGAGGCGATGCGCGTGGCCTTCCAGCGTCAGCTGGGACTGGCGCCGAGCGAGTTTCGGGCGCGGTTTCAGCGGACCGGTGCCGAATCGGGGTCAGACGCGAGGCAAGAAAAACCGGGGTCTGACCCCTAGCTTGCTAGCTTGTCAGGCTGAACAGGGTTTCGACGTCGACTTGCAGGGCGCGCGCCAGCTTCAGGGCCAGGATGGTGGACGGCACCATGTGGCCGAGCTCGATCGCGTTGATCGACTTGCGCGTGATGCCGGCCAGCGCGGCCAGCTCGGCCTGGGTCAGGTCGCGCAGCGCGCGCTGGACCTTCAGCGTGTTGTGCAGCCGTTCTTCCATGCCGATCTCAGCGGTCATACCACAGCATCGAGCCCAGCGCCGTCAGGGCGGCCGTCAGCGCGCTCAGGCTGGCCATCAGCGCCAGCGGCTGGGCCGGCGCCGTCACGCTCAGCAGCACGGCCAGCACGGGCTGAGCGAGCAGCACCGCGGCCAGGGCGTTGCGGGTGGCGCGCCGCAGGCTGTGCTGGCGCCATTCGTCGGCCAGCAGGGCCCGCAGCTCGTGCCCGTTCGGTCCGGCCGTGGGCAGGCCCACGCGCAGGCCGGCCAGGGCCAGCGCCAGCACGACGGGAAACAGGCGCCACAGCGCGCCGGCCGCGCGGGCCAGCGCCGACCCGGGCGCGAACGCGGCCGCGAGGGCGCTCGCGCCCAGCAGCACGAGCACGGCCAGGGCCAGCCACAGGCCGCGGCGCAGATAGGCGATGTGTTCTTCGGTGTACATGGGACCTCCCGCAGTGACGATGGAGGCAGAGTAACATACTGGTTGCAAAAAGTCACCTATCAGTGACATCGCGTTCGTTCAGCAGCTGGCGGATCTTGCCGGCCAGTTGTTCGCGCCGGTAGGGCTTGGCGAGCAGCTCGGCGCCGGGCGCGAGCCGGCCGCTGTGGAAGATGGCCTGTTCCGGGTAGCCCGAGGTGTACAGCACGCGCAGGCCGCGCTGCAGGGCGCTGGCGCGGCGTCCCAGTTCCTGGCTGCTGAGGGTGCCGGGCAGGATCACGTCGGTAAACAGCAGGTCGCAGCGCAGACCGCCCTCGAGCAGGGCCAGGGCGGCGTCGGCGCTGTCGGCGGTGCGCACCTCGTAGCCGAGGTCGCGCAGCATGGCCACCACGGAGGCCCGCACCTGCGGGTCGTCCTCGACCACCAGCACGGTCTCGCTGCCGCCGTGCGCGGGCGGCGCGGCCGGGGCGGCGCCGGGAGCGGCGGGCGCCTCGCTGCGCGGAAAATACATCTTGACCGTGGTGCCGTGGCCGGGCTCGCTGTAGAGGCGGAAGTGGCCGCCGCTTTGCTTGACGAAGCCGAACGCCATCGACAGGCCCAGGCCCGTGCCCTGGCCTTCCGGCTTGGTGGTGAAGAAGGGATCGACGGCCCGTTCCAGCACCGCCGGCGCCATGCCGGTGCCGCTGTCGGTCACGGCCAGCAGCACGTACTGGCCGGGCGGCACGTCGTGCAGGCGGCTCACATAGGTCGCGTCCAGCTCGGCGTTGGCCAGCTCGATGGTCAGGCGCCCGCCCGCGGGCATGGCGTCGCGCGCGTTCAGGACCAGGTTGAGGACCACGTTTTCCAGCTGGTGCGCATCGAGGGTGACGTGCCACAGCCCGTCCGGCACGGCGCAGTGGAGGGCGATGGTGGCGTTCAGGGCACGCCGCAGCAGCTCTTCCATGCCGCCCAGCAGCCGGCCCAGGTGCAGCACCCGGGGCGAGAGCGGCTGGCGGCGGGCGAAGGCGAGCAGCTGGGCCGACAGCTTGGCGCCGCGCTCGACCGCGCCGAGCGCCATGGCCAGGTTGCGCTGGGGACCGGCCTGGCCGGCCAGGACCGGCGCGACCTGCAACAGCTGCAGGCAGCCGCTGATCACCTGCAGCAGGTTGTTGAAGTCGTGCGCCACGCCGCCGGTCAGCTTGCCGATCGCTTCCAGCTTCTGGGCGTGCTGCAGGGCCTGGCGCGCCTGTTCCAGGGCCAGGCGCTCGGTGATGTCGCGCGTGACCTTGGCAAAGCCGAGCAGGCGTCCGGCCGGGTCGCGGATGGCGTCGATCACCACGCTGGCGCGAAAGCGCGAGCCGTCGCGCCGCACGCGTTCGCCTTCGGCCTCGTGGCGTCCGGCGCGCCGGGCGGCGGCCAGGGCGGCGGCGGGCAGGCCGCGCTCCTGGTCGGCCGGCGGGTAGAAGCGGCCGAAATGGGTGCCGATCACCTCCGCCGCGCGGTAGCCCTTGATGCGCGCGGCGCCGGCGTTCCAGCTGGTGATGGTGCCGTCCGGCGCCAGCATGTAGATGGCGTAATCGGTCACGCCCTCGACCAGGACCCGGAACTGCTCCTGGCTGGCGCGCAGGGCGTCGAGGGCGTCGCGGCGCGCGCCGATGTCGCGCGCGACCGTGGTGTAGCCGGCCAGGCGCCCGTCCGGGCCGCGCGCCGCTTCGAGCAGGACACTGGCCCAGACCTGGCTGCCGTCCTGGCGCACGCGCCAGCCTTCGTCCTCGCTGCGGCCGCTGGCGGCGGCCATGGCCAGGGCCCGTGCGGGCAGGCCGGCGGCGCGGTCCGCTTCCGGGTAAAAGCAGCTGAAGTGGCGGCCCAGGATGTCGGCGGCGCGGTAGCCCAGGTAGTGCTCGGCGCCGGGATTCCAGCTCTGCACCCGGCCGTCCGGGTCGAGCAGATAGATGGCGTAGCCGGCGATGCTGTCGAGCAAAAACTGGGCGGTGGAGGCGGGCGGCATGCGGTCCTGGTCGAGACGGCCAAGGTTGTATCCTACAGGAAACTATAACGGGTGTGTGACAGCGCACAAACCGGGGCCGGCAAGGCTGTTAGGCTGTCCAAGTGAACCACAAGTAGCAAGGAGGACGCCATGCCAACCGGAGCCAGCCCGAAACGGGAACGCGAATACCAGGAGCTCAAGGACGAGTTCAAGAAGGAGCACCGCTATCCCGGCCGTGAGGAAGAGGTGGCGGCGCGCATCGTGAACAAGCAGCGCGCCCAGCACGGGGAAACCAAGGGCGCGCGCAAATAAACGGCGCGGCGGGGCGGCGCGTCCAGGCGGCGCGCCGGCCTTGCCGCGTCCAGACGACCATGAGCGGTACCGCGCGCCCTTCCGTCCCCCCCCTGAGCCAGGAGCAGCGCTTGGAGCTGCTGGTGTCGGGCATCCGCGACTACGCGATCTACATGCTCGACCCGCGCGGCTACGTCAGCAGCTGGAACCGGGGCGCGGAGCGCTTCCAGGGCTATGCGGAGCACGAGGTGCTGGGCCGCCACCTGTCCGAGTTCTATCCGCCCGAGGAGCGCGCCGCCGGCCTGCCCGAGCGCGCCCTGCGCACCGCGCTGGAGGAGGGCAAGTACGAGAGCGAAGGCTGGCGGCTGCGCAAGGACGGCTCGCGCTTTTGGGCCAGCGTGGTGCTCGACCCGGTGTACGACCAGGAAGGCCACCTGCACGGCTTTGCCAAGATCACGCGCGACATCACCGACAAGAAGCGCATGCAGGACGAGCTCTTGGCCAGCGAACAGCGCTTTCGCATCCTGGTGCAGGGGGTGACCGACTACGCCATCTACATGCTGGCGCCGACCGGCACGGTCACCAACTGGAACGCGGGGGCCGAGCGCATCAAGGGCTACACGGCGGCCGAGATCGTGGGCAAGGACTTTTCGCTGTTCTACACGCCCGAGGACCGCCTGGCCGGCAAGCCCAAGCGCACCCTGGCCACGGCCGTGCGCGACGGGCGCTGCGAGTCCGAAGGCTGGCGGGTGCGCAAGGACGGCACCCGCTTCTGGGCCCATGTGGTGGTCGACGCGATCCGCGACGAGGCCGGCCAGCTGCTCGGCTTTGCCAAGATCACGCGCGACATCACCGAGAAGCGCCGCGCCGCCGAGGAGCTGGAGCAGGCGCGCGAAGCCCTGTTCCAGTCGCAGAAGCTGGAGGCGATCGGCCAGCTCACGGGCGGCATCGCGCACGACTTCAACAACCTGCTGGCGGTCGTCTCGAGCGGGCTGGACGTGATCGGCGCGCAAGGCGGCCAGGTCGACCGGCGCGTGGTCGACAGCATGCGCCGGGCGATCGAGCGCGGCTCCAGCCTGACCCAGCAGCTGCTCTCGTTCGCGCGCCAGCAGCCGCTCAGTCCGCAGCCGCACCGCCTGAACCAGCTGATCGCCGGCTTCGAATCCGTGCTGCGCCGGGCCACCACCAAGGACATCGCGCTCGAGATCGAGCTGCAGGCCACGCAGGACGCCGTGCTGGTGGACGAGGCGCGCTTCGAGGCCAGCCTGTTGAACCTGGTGGTCAACGCGCGCGACGCCATGCCGGACGGCGGCCTGATCCGCATCTGCACGGCCGACGCCGAGCTGGGCGCGCGGGCCGTGGGCGCCCTGCCGGCCGGGCGCTACGTGCGGGTGTCGGTGCGCGACAACGGCAGCGGCATGTCGGCCGCGACCCGGGCGCGCGCCTTCGAGCCCTTCTACACCACCAAGCCGGTGGGCAAGGGCACCGGCCTGGGCCTGTCCCAGGTGCAGGGCTTCATCGCCCAGTCGGGCGGCGAGGTCACGCTCGACAGCGAGACCGGGCGCGGCACGGCCATCCACCTGTTCCTGCCGCTGCAGGAGGCGGCCCCGGCCGTCGCGGCGCGCCGCGACGACGGCGAGAAGGTCTTGATCGTGGAGGACGAGCCGGACCTCATGCACCTGGCCAGCGAGCTGTTTCGCAGCATGGGCTACGACGTGTATTCGGCCGCCAACGGCGAGGATGCGCTGCAGGTGCTGGAGCGCACGCCCGGCATCGACGTGTTGTTTTCCGACGTCGTCATGCCCGGCATGAGCGGGGTGGAACTGGCCCGGCTGGCGCGCCAGCGCTATCCGGCCACCCGCGTCGTGCTGGCCTCCGGCTACCCGATTCCGGCCCTGCGCGCCCAGCAGTCCGACATCGACGAATTCCCCTACGTGAGCAAGCCCTACCGCCTGTCCGAGATCCTCAAGCGCCTGCGCTGAGCTGTCCTTTCCCCATCCTTGTCATATAGCCATGTCGCCGTGTTCGGGATCTGCCGAACAGGGCGGGGCTTGTCCTTTATTTTTCCGAAATGCACTCAAGAATGCCCCCCTACAATCCGCTATCACTAGTATCAGGTCGACTTTCGGTAGTTATTTATTTGTAAAGACAGTTTCAAATAAGTTCCTCCCCGCACCTAAAGTTGCGGGCGTAGTTGACGATAAGCATGAAACCGGGACTTTCCCTCGCAGGAAAGTCGCGGCTGTGGATATTTGCTAAGAAACAGGGCGCATGGTGCGCCGAGAACAAACGATGGGCCCCCGGAGTTGTACTGGTGCGGCCCTTTCGTGTCCAGAAAGTTAAAGGGCCGTGCGGCCCAAGGGAGAACGGAAATGAGCCTCGTCACCAACATGACGACCGACCAGATTGCGGCCATCACGACGCAACAAATCACCACGCTGGCGACGTCCGACATCGCCGGGCTCAATTCCGCCCAGTTTCAGGCGCTGACGACGGAGCAGATGGCGGCCTTCACCACGGCCCAGATCCCCGTCTTCACCACCTCCCAGATGGCCAATGCCATCACCTCCGACCAGCTGGTGGCCTTGTCCACCTTGCAGGCCGCGCAGCTGACCTCGACCCAGGTCGGTGCGCTCAACACGACCGCGCTGACGGCCATGGAGACGGCCGATGTGGCCGCCCTGTCGACGGCGGCGATCGGCGCGCTCAAGACGGCGCAGATGGGCAGCCTCAGCTCCGACCAGGTGGTGGCTCTGTCGACCGCCCAGGTCTACGTGTTCTCCAGCGCCCAAGTGGCCCATCTGTCGACCGACGCCATGGCCGCCATGGAGACGTCCGATGTGGCGGCCCTGAAGACCTCCGCCCTGTCCGGCCTGACGACGGACCAGGTGGCGAACATGGGCACGGCCCAGATCGCCGCCATGGGCACCAACCAGATCGCTGTGCTGTCGACCAATGTGCTGGCCAACGGCCTGACCTCCGACCAGGTGATGGCCCTGGGCTCGAACCAGCTGGCCGCCCTGTCGAGCGCCCAGTTCGCCGCCCTGCCGACCCAGGACGTGGCCGCCGTGCCGACCGCGAACATCGCGGCCCTGTCGAGTTCCGTGATCGGCGCGCTCAAGACCCATCAGGTGGCGGCGCTGACGACCGACCAGTTCGGCGTGCTGGGCACCCATCAGGTGCGCGCGCTGGGCACGGCCGCCTTCGCCACGCTGTCGAGCGACCAGCTGGTGGCCTTGTCCACCACCCAGGCCGCAGTGCTGAGCTCGACCCAGGTCGGCGTCTTGTCCTCGGACCAGATCACGGCCATCGAGACGGCCGACTTCGCCGCCCTGTCGACCTCGGTCATCGCCGGCATCAAGACCCAGCAGGTGGCTGGCCTCACCTCCGACCAGATCGTGGCCTTGAGCACGGCCCAGGCCAACACCCTGTCGAGCGCGCAACTGACCCGCCTGGCCACCGACGCCCTGGCCGCGATGGAGACCTCGGACGTGGCGGCCCTGAAGACGGCCGCCCTGTCCGGCTTGACGACGCTCCAGGTGGCGAACATGGGCACGGCCCAGATCGCGGCCATGGGCACCAACCAGATCGCGGTGCTGTCGACCAACGTGCTGGCCAACGGCCTGACCACCGACCAGGTGGCGGTGCTGGCCTCGAACCAGCTCGGCGCCCTGTCGACCGCCCAGTTCGCGGCCCTGTCGACCCAGGACGTGGCAGCCATCGCGACCGATAACATCGCCGGTCTGTCGACCGCCGTGATCGCCGCGCTCAAGACCCACCAGGCGGTGGCGCTGACGAGCGACCAGGTCGGCGCGCTCGGCACCAACCAGGCGCGCGCGCTGAGCACGGCCAGCCTGAGCAATCTGTCGTCCGACCAGCTGGTGGCCCTGACCACGGCCCAGGCCGCCGTGCTGACCTCGGTCCAGCTGGGCGCCCTGTCCTCGACCCAGATCGGCGCCCTCGAAACGGCCGACTTCGCGGCCCTGTCGACGTCGGTCATCGCCGGCCTCAAGACCCAGCAGGCGGCCGGCCTCACCTCCGACCAGGTGGTGGCCCTCACCACCGCCCAGGCCAACACGCTGTCGAGCGCCCAGCTGGCCCAGCTGTCGACCGACGCGGTGGCGGCCATGGAGACGTCCGACCTGACGGCCCTGAAGACCTCGGCCCTGACCGGCCTGTCGACGGCCCAGGTGGCGAACATGGGCACGGCCCAGGTCGCCGCGCTGGCCACCAACCAGGTCGCCGTGCTGTCGACCAATGTGCTGGCCAATGGCCTGACGTCCGACCAGATGGCGGCGCTGGCGTCGAACCAGCTGGCCGCCTTCTCGACCGCGCAGTTCGCGGCCCTGGCCACCCAGGACATCGCCGTGATCGCGACGGCCGACATCGGCGGCCTGTCGAGCGCCGTCATGGCCGCGCTCAAGACCCAGCAGGTGGCCGCCCTGACGACCGACCAGGTGGCCGTCCTCGGCACCAACCAGGTCCGCGCCCTGGGCACGGCCGCCTTCGGCGCGCTGACCAGCGACCAGGTGGTGGCCCTGTCCACCACCCAGGCTGCGGTGCTGACCTCGACCCAGGTCGGCGCCCTGTCCTCGGACCAGATCACGGCCATCGAGACGGCTGACTTCGAGGCCCTGTCGACCGCCGTCATCGCCGCCATCAAGACCCAGCAAGTGGCCGGCCTCACCTCCGACCAGGTGGTGGCCCTGTCGACCGCCCAGGCCAACGTGCTGTCCAGCGCCCAGCTGACCCTGCTGGCCACCGACACCATCGCCGCGATGGAAACCTCGGATGTGGCGGCGCTGAAAACGAACGCCCTGTCGGGCCTCACGACGGCCCAGGTGGCGAACATGGGCACGGCCCAGATCGCCGCGATGGGCACCAACCAGATCGCGGTGCTGTCGACCAACGTGCTGGCCAACGGTCTCACGACCGACCAGGTGGTGGCGCTGGCCTCCAACCAGCTCGGCGCCCTGTCGACCGCCCAGTTCGCGGCCCTGTCCACCCAGGCCATCGCCGCGATCGCGACCGACAACATCTCCGGTCTGTCGACCAAGGTGATCGCTTCGCTCAAGACCCAGCAGGTGGCCGCGTTGACGACCGACCAGGTCGGCGCGCTCGGCACCGACCAGGTCCACGCGCTGACCACGGCCGCCTTCGGCGCGTTCACGAGCGACCAGGTGGTGGCCCTGTCCACCTCCCAGGCCGCGGTGCTGAATTCGGTCCAGATGGGCGCCCTGTCCTCTGACCAGATCGCCGCCCTGGAGACGGCCGACTTCGCGGCGCTGTCGACCGCCGTCATCGCCGGCCTCAAGACCCAGCAGGCGGTTGGCCTGACCTCCGACCAGGTGGTGGCCCTGTCGACCGCCCAGGCGAACGTCATCTCGAGCGCCCAGCTGGCCCAGTTGTCCACCGACGCGGTGGCCGCGATGGAAACCTCCGACGTGGCCGCCCTGAAGACGAATGCCCTGACCGGTCTGACGACGGCCCAGGTGGCGAACATGGGCACGGCCCAGGTCGCCGCCATGGGCACCAACCAGATCGCGGTGCTGTCGACCAATGTGCTGGCCAACGGCCTGACCACCGACCAGGTGGTGGCGCTGGCTTCGAACCAGCTCGGCGCCCTGTCGACCGCCCAGTTCGCGGCCCTGTCCACCGACGCCATCGCCGCGATCGCGACGGCCAACATCTCGGGCCTGTCGACCGCCGTGGTCGCCGCGCTCAAGACCCAGCAGGTGGCCGCGCTGACGACCGACCAGTTCGCCGCCCTCGGCACCAACCAGGTGCACGCGATGGGCACGGCCGCCTTCGGCGCGCTGACCAGCGACCAGCTGGTGGCCCTGTCCACCACCCAGGCCGCGGTGCTGACCTCGACCCAGATCGGCGCCCTGTCTTCGGACCAGATCACGGCCATGGAGACGGCTGATTTCGAGGCGCTGTCGACCGCCGTCATCGCCGGCATCAAGACCCAGCAGGTGGCCGGCCTCACCTCCGACCAGGTGGTGGCGCTGTCGACCGCCCAGGCCAACGTGCTGTCCAGCGCCCAGCTGACCCTGCTCTCCACGGACGCGATGGCCGCGATGGAAACCTCGGACGTGGCGGCCCTGAAGACGGCCGCCCTGTCGGGCCTGACGACGGACCAGGTGGCGAACATGGGCACGGCCCAGATCGCCGCCATGGGCACCAACCAGATCGCGGTGCTGTCGACCAACGTGCTGGCCAACGGCCTGACCACCGACCAGGTGGTGGCGCTGGCCTCGAACCAGCTCGGCGCCTTGTCGACCGCCCAGTTCGCGGCCCTGTCCACCCAGGCCATCGCCGCGA